>Ga0209906_100037_pt1 | contig 266255 bp, 211 predicted proteins | sample FECB24metaG_FD_188303 | JGI IMG/M metagenome (GOLD analysis project Ga0209906, IMG submission 188303) | Cyanobacterial communities from the Joint Genome Institute, California, USA from Joint Genome Institute, California, USA - FECB-24 metaG... ...
ACGCTGATTTGAACGGTGCAATGATGATTAAATTATTGGGGTCGTCTGTAAACCGACCTGAAGGTTCCAAGCTATTCTGTAGCTTGAGGGCTGTTGAAAGCCCCCACCATAGCTGTACTCAGCTTGGTGGCGGGTAGTTTACTCATCTCTTTGTGTGCTTTTAGGTGACATCTGAGACAGAACGATACCTAACGGCAAGCCACAGTAATATCGAGTTGTGCAAGATATCTCTATCAAGTTTAATGACTTTTATAATGACAAAGGTTGCACCCGCAGTTGTGGTACTGGGTCAAAATAGTGTGGCGGTAGCACGCAAAATGATCAGCGTCTTGCCAGGGGCGACGCTATACGGTTTGGCGGGTCGTACGTCTGGGGTTGATGTCAGCTTCACAAATTTTAGTGAGACGCTGCGGGAGTTGTTTTCTGAGGGAACACCGCTAATTGGTATTTGTGCCGCAGGTATTTTGATTAGGACGCTAGCTCCCATGCTCTCAGATAAACGACAGGAACCACCAGTGCTAGCTGTGGCTGAGGATGGTAGTGCTGTTGTCCCTCTCTTAGGTGGACTCAATGGGGTAAACGATTTAGCACGCTGCATTGCCGAGATACTTGATGTTAAACCTGCAATCACGACCACAGGCGACCTGCGTTTTCACACAGCGTTGTTGTCCCCTCCTCCTGGATACCATTTAGCCAATCCAGACGATGCTAAGAAATTTATTTCGGATTTGTTAGCTGGGGCGCAAGTGAGGTTAGAGGGTACAGCGCTTTGGTTGAGCGATAGTCAACTACCTATTGACACCAACGGAGATTTGACTATTAAAATCACAGAACGTTTGGTGACTCCTACACCTAATTGCCTAGTTTACCACCCAGCAACTATAGCGATCGCCATCAGCGACATCATTGGCTATGAAGATGAAGCGGTAGCTTTAGTGCAGCAGTTACTAGTTGATGCTGAACTTGCGCCTGCATCAGTCGCAGGGATATTTGCACCCATTAGCAACGCTACCGATTCAGCAATATATGCCGTTGCTAGCGCCTTGGAAGTGCCTACGCGCTTTTTCACCCCAAATCAACTAGAAAGCTTGCTTTACAAAGGTTATAGCCCCGCCCAAGCAACAGCCCTTGCCGCTACAGGTACATCCGGTCAATTAATTGTCTCCCCCTCCTCCCACCTGGCGATCGCCATTGCCCCAGAACCAATTGACCCCAGCACTATAGGTCAGCCACGCGGACGGTTAGCAATTATTGGCACTGGCCCAGGTGCACCGCAATGGATGTCTCCCCAAGTAAAAGAGATACTCAAATCAGCAACTGACCTGGTGGGTTACAAAACTTATTTAGATTTAGTTGGTTCTCTCGGTGATGGCAAGCAACGGCATGAGTCCGACAACCGAGAAGAAGAAGCACGAGCTAGGATGGCGCTTGATTTAGCAGCAGCAGGGCGATATGTAGCAGTAGTTTCTTCTGGCGACCCTGGTATCTATGCAATGGCAACAGCAGTTTTCGAGGTACTTGATCGCGACGCTAAACCTGAATGGGACAGCATCGACATTCAGGTTGCACCTGGCATATCAGCTATGCAAGCTGCTGCTGCTGCGATCGGTGCCCCCCTTGGACATGACTTCTGTGCTATTTCCCTGTCAGACATCTTAAAGCCTTGGTCAATGATTGAACAACGAATTGCCGCTGCTGCCCAAGCTGATTTTGTAATTGCTTTCTACAATCCTGTGTCCAAAGAGCGGACTTGGCAACTGGCACAAGCGAAAAATATTTTGCTGCAATATAGAACACCAGATACACCAGTAGTGCTAGCGAGGAATCTCGGTAGGCAAGGACAGACAGTCAAGGCGATCACGCTTGACCAGTTAGCACCAACAGCAGCCGATATGCGAACAATTATTCTCATCGGTTCAACTAAAACCCGGACAATCAGGCGCAGTGATGGTAGTGTTTGGGTTTATACGCCACGCCGATATACTGACCAGTAGACATGACAAGCTACTAAGCTTGTTAATAGGGCTGTCAATAAATAACCGTGAGGGATTTAGGGTAAGGGCAAGGATTCATACAATAAGTCTAATCTAGACATCCTCTGGCTCCTTTGAGTTAAGTGTATTTCATTAATCTAAAAATCGTGATAAATAAAAAAACCCCAGGACTAGAAATTCATTCCTGGGGCTGTAATACCTGACCACAATTACCTTTTTAGTTGAAAAACATTGAAAAATTTACAGCCTGAAAGACATAAATATCTGAATTGCGTCCAACATAATAATTGCAGAAACTAGTAACTTTGTGTTAACGTAAATTACCTTATTTATTAGGGAACAATATAAAATTGCCAAAAAATATTAGCATAATAATTAAAATACAAAGTTATTTAATGTCTAGATAAAAAGATATAATTCCAGTACTTATGTCCAATAAAATAATTGGAAAGGCTTGATTTTTTAAAGTTAATAATCAAAAATAAAAATATCATGTTTCATACATGATTGTAGCCGATAAAAGTGACAGAAGCCCTTAGTTAAGTCCGCGCAAGCGGACTTTATTTATATAGGATGTAGCTTTTGGGCAAAGATAGTAAAATAAAATAGCATCAAATAAACAAGTAGATAGATAATATGTGTTTATAGAGGTTTTCATTGCAATGCAATCAGTGGTAAGAATACAAATGCTATCTTGCCACTAAAAATAATCAATAGACTTCTTGCAAAAGTCCAAAAATAAGGAATGTCATTTTGTTTGCCTTGGTTACCACAGGGTAAGGAACGTAGTAAAGAGCAGAATCCCGCATACAAGTATTTTGCTCCAGTCAACATGACAATTTAAGCATTTATGTAAAAGGTTTAATAGCAACATAATTAAAATCGGCTCTAAAATATATAAAGCCCCAGTATATGGTTACAACTGGGGCTTTTGATGTAAGCAATATAAATAAATTTTTCTGTCTTGGCAATTATCTATATATAACAAGCGAATTAAAGGTTAGGACATAATGACAAGCGTGGATGTTAGGAATAGTAATGTTTTGCCTCCTGCTATAATTCAGATTGTTAAAGACAAAAATTAGATATAATTGTCCAAGAAGCAAAACAATAAAACTTGAAACTGACTGATTTCATACTGGTTAAACTTTTTTTAATAAAGAATTACAAAAGATATATTTAGAGTAATTTTGTCTAAAAATCTAATTTGTCGTCATTGATTTTTCAAAGTTTTTTTTCAATAATAAAAATACCATCTGACATAATTGTTGCCAACCTGGGTAACAATCTCCTCTATGGTATGTCCGTGAAAGCGGACTTTATTCATTTAGCCTCAACTTTTATCTCTCCAGGTTAGAAAGTGGGGTATAAAAATTAATATAGCTGCCCTAAGAAGCAAGAATACAAGGTATTTTGGAAAAACCTAGGTTTAAGATGGCTATTTCATAAGCAAGAGATAAAATTGAGGGCGATTTAAACCTAAAGCATCGATTCAGTAATCGTAAAAACCCAATTTATTTTTGGTAAAATGATTAATTTTCGTTGACTGTAGAGACGTTGCAATGCAACGTCTCTACTAAATAATCGGTTTTTTTCGCCCCGCTCTTGAATACTGAATCGGTATTCTAGGAGTAGTGTCACATTGTATTAGTGAAATATGTGGTTACTGAAAATCCATGCCTTATTCCACAGAGTGTGTTTAGTGTTAAAAGCATTCTTTGGTTTAGTAACAGTGACTTACGCCATATCTTTTAGATTTGCTAAAAGGTGTTGAAATATATAGGCTTTAACTAAATTAACAGATAAGTAATTCTACTGAAGGTAGAAAAAGTACTTTTTTTAGCAATCAAACTAAGAATTTTGCCGAAAGCGATCGCATTTACAATGAATTGCAAACACTCGATATCACCTTGATTGGCTAACCCAATAGTACAACTCGTTAGTATTCCTGATGGACATCTACTTGAATTGTAAGATTTAATCGGATAATCTAAGCAATCAGGATTGTTTTATCAGAAAACCAATGAACAAATTGATACTGAGTTTGCTTTCTTCGCCTGTGCTAATTAGCTCTATTCTTTCTATGGGAGTAATGCTCAATCAAGCACAAGCAGTAGAAGCAGAAGAAAAAACCACAGACCGTCTGTCTTGCATACGCAATTACCATAAAGTGGGTTTTGTATGTGCTAGGGCTTCCGTATTAGCTCAAATTCCTAATTATCAGGCTGAGGTAGAGTTTTCTCCAAATGATGTTCCTATGTTAGAGTTCAGCCTTGAAGAGAGCGAAATGGCAGTCGTTTTATTTAACTGCGACTGTCCTGCTTGTATAAATTCTTTACGTCAGATGCGCGGCGCAACACCGTTAGTTTACTAGTATTTCACCAGCGACTATAAAGCAACATCTACAAACTTTCGTAAGGGTACAACAAATGTTGTGCCCTTAACGTGTGTCCTATTCAAACGAGAACCACTATCTAGGAAGATTAGCAACTACCAGCCCAAGTTATCCATTTATGGGATAAACCTACATGCAAAACTTCCTCAAACATCTCTTGTTCAGTAATGATTGCTCCGGTTAAATCTGCATCATTAAGGTCTGCTTCATTAATATTACTGCCAATCAAATTTGCTTTTCTGAGATTGGCACGACTTAAATCTGCTCCACTCATTTCCGCTTCACTGAGGTTTGCACCAAGCAAGTTTGCTAGAGCTAAATTTGCACTCCGCAAATCTGCACGGCTCAGGTTGGTTTCTTGTAAGTTCACCCTAATCAGGTCTGCGCCAATCAAGTTTACTTCACTTAAGTTTGCACCTTTCAGGTTGGCTCCACTAAGTTCTGCATCAGTCAGATTTGCACGACTTAGGTTACATCCGCTCAAGTTGGCTTGAGAGAGGTCAGCACCACTCAAGTCTGCTTCAGCCAAACTTGCACCACTCAAGTCAGTTTCAGTCAAATTTATCTGATGCAAATTTGCTCCATTGAAATTCCGTTCTCCTGCTGCATATAGCTTCAGGAGCTTGTTAGCGTCCATTTTGTCGCCTCGCAATGTCTGTAGGTAAATAAGTCAGTTGTCAGTTAACACTACCCAAACCACACTAAAGACAATTTGTTGAGTTGCCAGCAAGCGGAATCTTAGCTAAAGCTTATAATATTATTTTGCTAGATATTTTGGCTGTTTGAACCTTTACTTAATGGAAATATACTTGCTCCAGCGGTAATGAGTAATTGGTGTATTTTTCTTCATTTCTCCTTAACTGGAAATAATCACTTATTTCTTACTAGCCAATTAACGCATAAAAATTGATTTATTAAATGAATTAACTTTGCTAATCCTAAATAGATAATTTATTGGAAGTTTGAATAACTTAGTGATAGCTAAATAAGCTTTTTAGTATAAGGCTAAAATAGCGATCGCTCTTCATAGTGACTTAAGAGACACCCACAAAATTCATGGTATATTTGATAGAGAATATCAGGAAATAAAAGTTATGACACAACTGAATTCTCATGGAAAACCCCGTCGAGGAAGATTATTTCCAGAGCTTACTATCTCTCCTGAAGAACAAGCCAAACGCCAAGCTGAACTAGAAGCATTTCAGCAGCGAGGTCGTGTAATTTTTGAGAGACTTCGCCCAGAGTTAATCGAGAAGCACTATAACTGGTTCATATACATTGAGCCAGATAGTGGAGACTATTTCATTGCTCCAGATAGCATGGTAGCTGTACAGCAAGCACTTGAAAAATACCCGCAGCATCGATTTGCAACTTTTCGGCTAAATGAGGCTGGGGTCTGTGGTCGGGTATGATCCAAGGTGAGTTTGATGAGATTGGTCAGTTATTTTTTGAGATTGAATTAATTGCTACTAACGGTGAGATTTTACCAGTCATGGCATTACTTGATACAGGCTCAACAGAGTGGCTGGCAATTAATAACCAGGATTTAGAAGCTCTTGAGTGGCTTGATGTCGGAACAAGAGACGTGGTAACTGGAAAGGGTGAAATAACTTTTAATACTTACTTAAGAAAAGTAGTATTAGAAGCACAAGAGTTCACTATTGAAGTCGTTGCTGGTTCTGAATTCAGGGAAATTATATTAGGATTGCCTTGGCTAAGTAATCGGCGGCTAGTAGCGGATTTTCCAGCAGGGGTGCTGACACTAGGGTAAGAAAATCGCTTTTCATATTGACTCAATAAAAAATGCGATGCCTACGGCGGTAAACTACGCACTTTTGACTTATCGCTAACAATTATTTATACAAAAGTCATAGCCTCATAAATTCCGGCATTATTTCCAACTTCTACACCAAAAATTATTTGGCATCAAGTTTTTTCCTGCTTAAGTTTGGCGGCCTTCAGTTAACAACAGATTAAATGAGATAAACGTTAAAATTTATCGAGAGTATGAGAACAGTAAAAAAAAGTTAAATCCAAAGTGCCCTCATGACTGCTGATTTGAAATCTCCAACTACACCTGATTTTGTAAACACGTTATTCCAAGCTGCGGCTGCTTATCGAGGACAAGGGGGTGCACGCCCTGCTGCGGAGGTAGTAGTAAATGCCTTGCTACAAGCAGAAAAAGCAGCCAAGCAACAACGGTTGACTTATACCTTCGAGTCACTTTTGGGTAAATGGCGGCTTTGCTTTGCTACTGGTACTAAGAAAGTCAGAAAGCGAGGGGGAATTATATTGGGCAAAGGTTTATATGTGCCCAAATTGGTCGCAGCGCATATTTGCTTAAGTGCCACTTTAGAACAAGATTCAGGTAGAGGCGAAATTGCTAATCAAGTTCAATTAGGCCCGACGTTATTGAAGCTCACGGGGCCAACGCAATATTTAGGCAAGAAAAATTTATTGGCGTTTGACTTTAACCACATGGTCATCAGCCTGTTTGGTCGTATGGTATATCAAAAGCAGATTCGCTCTGGTAAAGTTCAGTCCGAGGATTTCTACAACCAGCCCATAGCTAAACTGCCCTTCTTTGCCTTCTTTTTAGTAACAGAAAATTTTATTGCAGCTCGCGGTCGTGGAGGAGGGTTGGCGCTCTGGATTCGAGAAACTTGAAGAGGTGATGATAAAGCTACTAACTGTTTAAACTTAGGTATTGACGTAGGATTTTTTGAGTCTGTTGCAGTAGTTCTGTTTCTAGTTCGCCCACCCGTTGAATTAAACGCGCTTTGTCAAAAGTCATGGGTTCAACACATACTAAAAGGCTATCTATAGTCAGCCCATTTTGTAGTGATGCGGGTACTGCAACCACCGCAGGCGTTGCTACTTATTAATAGGTCTGACAAGTTTATTTATAAGCTATTAACTACAGAATTATTTTGTGGTTTATCTTCCAATAGTTCCAAAAGCGATCGCTCCATAACTTGACTCACAAGCTGATTACCTTGCAAGTTGAGGTGAATGTGATCGTGATACAAGCTTTGCGGGTTGACATTTGAGTTAAATATCGGCAGAAAATCTATATAAGTAATTTGCTGCGCTTGAGTAAAATCACTGAGGCGCTGACGTGCTTTAATTTCATAATTGCGGGAACCTGGTTCGCCAATTTCTCGGAGTAAGGGAGTCATAACTAGGAGGAGTTGGCTGTTAATTTGACGAGTCAGAGTTTGGATTTTGCCGATCGCTTTTAGATTAAAACCAACGCGATCGCCTGCTTCTTCCTGCACTGCTTTCATTTCGGGAATTGGCTTTTGCTTGAAGACATAACGCTGCAATACCTCCACTAATGCCAAAGGAGGTTTACTATCTGGATAGTTGCGATCGCGTCCCACTGGTAAAGAAGTTGGAGCAGTAGCAAACAAATCATCAGTGTTAATTAATAACACCACTGCCTGCGCGTTTAAATTGCTAAACCTCTCTAAATAAGCTAATTCGTTCCTTGGCCCCCAAGAGTTAGCTGAAGCATTAAGCACTTCTATCTCCTGATAATTACTATCAATTGCTGATATTAGAGAACGCATCATCAGGCTGGATATTGTATTGGCTTGATCTGTCCACCAGCCCCCATTAGCAATAGAGTCCCCTAAAAGTAGCACTCGCAGTGTAGAAGGTGCAGGTATCTTTTCAATCGGCGCACTTCGCATAGAATACTGGTTAATTTCAATGCGATTACCAAAGCGACGAGTCCGCTGGTTAGGAGCTAACAGATAACCAATTTCCGCATCGCTAATGTAAATTAGCGGATTACCAAAGCCAAAGAGCGATCGCAGTCCTATTTCTATTGCTACAACCAATCCCACAACCACCGCCAAAGTTACGATCAGCACCACTCTTACCTCAGTAATATTACAAGCCTAATTAAAATAAAAGAAACAAATTATACTACAATTTATTTCGGTTACTCTCAAATTAAAGTACGCAAAACTATCAATGGTTAATGGTATTTATAGTTACACAAAAATATCCTATAAGTTAATATCAGTCATATTTTTGTATAAATAAGCGAACTACGTCTAGAGGAATAAGTAATTTCGGTGATGGAAAAGTTGCAAACTTTAAACAAAATAGTATTAGCAAGTTAAAGTTATTTACAAATAGAAGGACTACAATCAAAACGGACAAATGCTTCACGCTGTCACCAAGGAGGATTATCAAGCTATGTCCGACTTAAATCGCGGAATTATGAAATTTGACGGTGCAGATTCGCCAAAAGTAGTCGCTATTTCTACTGTGTTGCTTTTGGGGTCGATAGCCGCTCTGATTGTTTGGGCACTGCAAGCTGCCTATGCGCTAAACTGAAATCATTAGTAGCTTAGAAAAAGGACATTTGGCGAAAACGGTTTCCGTCAAAGCCAAGTGTCCAAGATCTAACTAATAAAAGCCCCCTGACAACCATCAAAATTTCAGAAAAATTTTAGATATGAGATTTGAGATTTTAGGTGGAAGATTTAATCTAAAATCCAAAATCCACAATGTTTGAACTTTGGGGTGCCTTAGTTATTTTAATTGCCTGTCCCCTTTTGGGCGGATTACCACTAATTGGGTGGATAACCGCCGCCCTCAAGCAGAAGCAATTGTCAAAAATTGGTACAGGAAATATCAGTGTCTCGGCTGCGTTTTACCACGGTGGCACACTGGTAGGAATTCTGGCAGTTTTATCAGAAGCTTTAAAAGGAATTGCAGCAGTCTCACTCAGCCGTGCTTTCTTCCCAGCAGGATCGCCTTGGGAATTGATTGCCCTCATGGCCCTGGTAATAGGTAGATACTGGATAGGCAGAGGAGCAGGCACGACAAACGTTGTTTGGGGATTTCTGGTACACGATCCACTCGTGGCAGGATTTATATTTTTTTTCGCAGCCATCAGCTTTCTAATTCTGCGCTCAAGACAGGTAGTAAAATTCGGGGTTTTGATTCTATTGCCCTTGTTCGTGACATTTTTACACGTTGGGGATATTCCGAGAGTGATGGCTGCTACAGCTCTAGCTGGCTTACTAGGCTGGATTTACACAAAAATTCCCGATGACATGAACCTCTCAGAGCAAGAGGCACAAACAGAGTCGCAACCGATGTTGGAATTTTTGCGCGGCGATCGCGCTATTCTCTCTCTAGACGAAGAGTTAGATGCTGCCATCGTTGGAGAAAAGGCAGCTACATTATCTCAAATTAAGCGCTGGGGCTACCCAGTGCCCAAGGGATGGGTACTTGCACCAGGTGATGATCCGGGATCGTTTACAGAATTTCTCCAGCCATCGGAATTATCCCCCCTAGTAGTGCGTTCCTCTGCTATTGGAGAAGATTCAGAACAAGCTTCCGCCGCTGGTCAATATGAAACGGTTTTGCATGTTACCAGTCAACAAGGGTTGCAAGATGCGATCGCTCAAGTTCAAGCTTCCTACAATCATCCATCTGCCGTACAATATCGACGCGATCGCGGCTTAAATGATACAGCAATGGCAGTGCTGATCCAACAACAAGTTCAGAGTGTATATTCTGGAGTCGCTTTCAGCCGCGATCCCATTACTCAGCAAGGTGATGCCGTCGTCGTTGAAGCCCTCCCAGGAAGCCCGACACAAGTTGTTTCGGGAAAATTTACACCAGAACAATATCGGGCTTTTCTCGTCGAGACAGAAAATTTCTCCTCTGTCCAATTAGAGGGTGAAGGACGAGTACCAAAAGCATTAATTAAGCAAGTAGCATACTTAGCCCGCCGATTCGAGAAACGTTATCACGGCATTCCCCAAGATATCGAGTGGAGTTATGACGGGCAAACACTTTGGGTGTTGCAAGCTCGACCGATTACCACCTTGCTGCCCATTTGGACGCGCAAAATAGCCGCTGAAGTGATTCCTGGAGTGATTCACCCCTTAACTTGGTCAATTAATCGTCCATTAACTTGTGGAGTTTGGGGAGAAATTTTTACTTTAGTTTTAGGCAATGCTTTTGGCTTAAATTTCAACGAAACAGCAACTCTGCATTATTCTAGAGCTTACTTCAATGCATCTTTATTAGGAGAGATTTTTCTCCGTATGGGATTGCCACCGGAAAGTCTAGACTTTTTAACTAGAGGAGCTAAATTAAGCAAGCCGTCCTTAGAGTCAACCTGGGAGAATTTACCGGGACTGACGAGGTTGCTGAGACGGGAATTAAATTTAGACAAAGACTTTAAACAGGATTATCACAGTCGGTTTATTCCTGGATTGTCGCAGTTAACACAAGAAGATGTAGATAATCTGGATGCACCCAAGTTGTTGGCAAGAATTGACTTGATTCTGGAGTTGCTGCGTAGTGGAACATACTACAGCATTTTAGCTCCTTTGAGTGCGGCACTAAGACAGGCAATTTTTCGCGTAAAAGATGGGAAAATTGATAACAGCGTGACTCCCGAAGTGGGAGCGTTGCGATCGCTCAGTGCTTTAGCCGCAGATGCCAAACAGGTATTAGTTGAGTTTGAGCCAGGGAAAGTATTTGAGCAGTTGGCGCAAACCCCAGAGGGAGAGAAAATTCTGCAACAGTTTGATGAGTTGCTCCAGGATTACGGCTATTTAAGTGAAGTGGGAACTGATATTTCCGTTCCCACTTGGCGGGAGAATCCCCAGCCAGTAAAGCAGATGTTTGTGCAGTTGATGCAGGGAAATCAACCACAAACTGGCGCTGTAGACCAAATTAATCTCGTTTTACCAAAAAAGCAGAAGCGCTCTTTTGTGCAACGGCGTGTGGATTTGAAAGGGCGAGTCACCGAAGTTTATTCGCGGCTGTTAGCTGAATTGCGTTGGAGCTTTGTAGCCTTAGAGAAGATTTGGTTAAAGTCCGGTTTGCTGAAGGAATCTGGGGATATCTTTTTTCTGGAATTTGATGAAGTTCGCCGTTTAGTTGCAGGTTCCGATTCTGGGCTGATTGCTCAGTTAGTTAAGTTAGTGCAATTAAGGCGATCGCAATTCGTACAAGATAGCGAGTTTACTCAAATACCCCTTTTAGTTTACGGCAATGCACCCCCTCACCCCTTAGCCCCGTCTGCCATCTATTCTGACCAAATCTTACAAGGTATTCCCGCCAGTCACGGGCAAGCCGAAGGACGGGTGAAGGTGTTGCGAAATTTACAAGATATCCCGGAGATTGACCGGGACACAATTCTGGTAGTACCTTACACAGATTCTGGCTGGGCCCCTTTCTTGGTAAGGGCTGGCGGATTGATTGCCGAAGCTGGTGGACGACTTTCTCACGGTGCGATCGTCGCTCGTGAATACGGTATTCCCGCAGTTATGGATGTTCGAGGTGCTACATGGCTCCTGCAAGATGGTCAGCGGATACGGATTGATGGGTCTAGGGGTATTGTGGAACTATCCAACGATTTGCGACCGGAATGATTATTTTGCTATCAAACATGCTTATCGATTCCACGGTAGCAAGTCGCGATCGCAGCTAAATCGATAATTCACGCTCCAAGGCGATCGCGTTTGCTAACGAGACGAGGATTACAGATTTATTTTAAACTTCCCCGGTCTGAAGACGCGGGGATTTCTGGGTTGAGTCGATGGGAGATATTATCCTCCACACCTCTCAGTTAGAACCGTGCGTACCCATTTCTGTGTACACGGCTCCCGATATTCTTAGGGTTTTTTTCCCTTTAGACTAGAAAATGCCCTTTTAATGATCAGCAAACTATTTCCAGTTTTCATGAACCCGTAGAGGGATTTAATAAGTTAATAATTAGTGTTTAATAACCCATGTTTCAGCTATCATGTTTGTGCATGATTGACTTGCTTGAGCAACCAAAATGCACAACCAATTCCTATAAATAGAGCAGTATTCATCAAAATACTAGCTTGAATTACAAAGATATCGAGTGGCTCAATAAGCTGACGAGATTGATAAATAGTCATTCCCGGAGAGAGAGTTATTACTTTGACTAAAAGTGCCCCAACAATTACTTGCGTTGTAATTAAAGTTAGTAACACCCCGACGAAATGAATAGTAATTCCAATGTGTAAATCTCGAACTACTTCCTTGCGACTAGGATAGATACCTGGTTCGGATACTTGTAAACGCTGTGCAAGACGAGTGTAGTGAAAAGTCCAGTAAACGCACAAACCTAATGCACCTATTCCACCAACAGTAGAAAGCATCCCTAGCCCAGATTTGAAATTAATATTGAAATTAGGGTCAGCGATCGCAAACAATAGAATTAAAATACTAACAGCAGCCAAAACTAACTGTAACCAAAAACAAAGCCAGCTTACTTTCTTAAAAACACCAACAATTTTTTGTCTAGCTTTTAATCCAGAATGAATGTCATTTTTATCAATCATTGTGTTATTGGTTTACAAAACATTAGGATATTTTTTTATTTTTCTGATGTGTTTAGCATCTAACTTTAATCATACTGATGCTTACATAATTTCATCTATCTTGTGACATAATCACAGATATAAATTGCAAAAATAAAATTACCGACTTCTCTAACTGAAGTTTAGACTAGTTCCCGATGCGAAACTCCAAACCTTTATGGCAATTGATGTAGATCAAAACTCCAGGTTTATGGACTAACAGCTATTTTTATTCAACTGCTGGGCAAGTCTCAGCAGATATCATCAAAAGATATATCGAAGACCCGCATCACGGATGATATTTAAGGCGAATAAATTCGCCGTTGTTCCCTCCACTGTCTGTTCGCGCAGCATGTCGAAGACAAGCCAAGTGGCTTCTGTGCCGTTCGGCGATTTTCTTGTGAGTTATGACATAAAAAATTGCTGGAGTTCGAGCAAGCCTTTGGGTTCAATATCAAACAACGGCTTTAGCTATACCCATCCCAAGCAATGGGAACAGACAAATCTGAAGACGTTGAAAAATCTTGATTATTGCTGCGAGTTTCTTCATCCAGAACTTTGATGACTTTGTTATAAATTTCTTCTGCTTGTTGCGGTGAATCACCAATGCTGGTTAATCCCAATTTGCCAAACTGGGAAAGACAACCTATAAGATGAAACACAGTTCCTGTCTCAGTACCGCTATCAAAGTGCAGTCGATGATCAGCGATGATATCCATCAAATCATTAGCTAATAATCCCCGATAGCGGTCTTTTTGCAGGTTATCAGTAGCAATGTAGTATTTGGGACGACCTTGCTGACTATAAAATAACCCTGTAGAGAGGTCATAGCGACCGTTAGTTAATAATTTCAAGGTCATGAAAGGATGAGTAGTGCCGCCTTTACGCAGGTTAATTTCGATCGCCTCAAGATCCCACTGATTATTACCTCGATTCACGGCGATAAAATCTACTCCAAACCTTTCTAGAACACCTTTTTCTGCTAGCTTTCTACCAACTTTTATTCCTAATTGCTGTAGTTGCAAGCGATAGCTTTCATCAGCGGGAAATCGACAACCAAGATAAATCTGACCGTCTGGTCCTCCGAGAATTTGGTCGTGAGTTGAGAGGATTTCCACTTCGCCACTGGGTGTGATTCGTCCTTGCACACTGGGCGAGCGCTTAATTTCCCCTTCCACAAATGCTTCTGCAATTGCGCCTAACTCGGTGATTCGTCCCGAAAAATTCTCCCAAGTCTCTTGTTTGGCTTGAAAGCGCAAACTTGAGAAGCGATCGCTAATTGTTGCTACTCTTTGGTCATGATCACCTTGTGATGCTACACTCATAATTGGTCTGAGATCCAGCAGCGCATTCCCTTCTCCAGAAATGCCTTCATCGAGTTTCACCACTATCCGTTGTAATGTCGGTTGACGTTCCCACAACTGGACACTGCCTTCTGCTAAATCTGCGGAATTCCAAACTTTTTCGCTGCCATCTGGGTGTGGTACTCCGCTTTGGGCAAAGATTTCCCTGCTACCACTTTTAGTACCCCAGATCTGCAAATCTGGTGCCGCAGCGTAAAGTGGTACACCCAATTTTACAGACAATTCACCTTCCCATGACGCAGAGTTGTAGCAGATCATAAATGATTTTTCCAGCCTCAAAGATTGGCGAATCCGCTCTAATAAACGAGGGCGTTCCAAAATCTTTTGGCTGAGGGGCTTGAGGGAAGAATCGTAAGCAGAAAGTAGCAGTAAGCGATCGCGAGCATGAGAAAAGGGAATTCCTGGCAAAAGTTGCAAATAGTATTCAATGATACTGGGATGTATCGGTAGTGAGGTCACATAAATCAGCCTAGTTCGAGGATTCCGCAAACGCATCAAAGAAAATAGTAACCGTTCCTCATAATGTTCACAGCCTTCGATTTTTTGCAGTTCCCGCTGATCGATACTTAAAGAGGGAATAACTAAAATATCTGCCTCACTATTGTCAAATAGCTCGATAGTTTTCCAGCGATCGCGCAAAGTCGATTGCAGATGACGAAACTTATCAAACTGCTCTAACTCGGAAATATTTACTGTTGCCATAACTTTTTCCCCATATTGATTCCAACACTTACTGCTTTATTACTTTGGTATCTCCCAAGCCACAATTCACCTAGATGCGTTCAGGTTTTGTATCTTTTTGTAAAATATTACCTCTCCTTGTGAGCAAAAGACAAAACTATATGCTTAGTGAGCGCTGAAATATTCTCAAACATTCAATACTAGATAATAAAAATTTCCCTAACTCTTAAATACTAGTATGCAAATTTACTAATTAAATACACTTATGCCTAATATTAAATTCGTTGTTTTGGGCAATCCAGAGAATTTTCACAGGAACCTGTCGGAAGGTGATCAAGAGATATGCACCTCAGTTAATTTTAGCAAAAATAGTGTATTTAAGCTATTTTTAAGCTAGAACTGAGAAGGTCGAAATCTCTAATTGTCTATTATCCAAAAATCAGCTTACTAGATAATAGTAAGGCGGAAGTATGAAAGGTAAAAAACATACTTAAAACTGCAAATATTTGAATTTTTATTATTTTATATCTTAAGGTTGATTTGATTCGAGATTAAATTCTCTCCAGGGAACGATAAACTCTAATAGTATTTACAGTTAATCTAAAACTTAGATGGAGAAAAGAACATCTTCATTAGATATGAGTTGTGTACTCCTTTTTGGTGGTCAGAGTAAAAGAGTGTGCCAGGTGTGAGGATGAATCATGAATGTAAGCCGCGTACAATTGCCAGAAGTGAGTACGTTTGGCAAACATTTGGATTAGAAACGTCTAAAGTTGCAAATGGCAAGTGGGAGCCAAAGCAAAAAGTAAACCTTGGATTGAATTTTCGATCCAAGGTTTACTGTTGGGAGGTTCTCAATTGTGAACCAGTACAATCTTTTCACTCTGGTAGAGGCCAAAATCGGTAGCGACGCTCTTGAACATCACCCGAAGAATCAGTTGTTTTTTTATTAATGAAATAGTCTTATGGCAGAATCACAAGAACAAACATTACAACCACCACAAAGTCAAGAATTACCAGGTGTTGAGTCAGAAATGACGCCAAAACCTAAATCAGATGATCCCCAGTATCAGGGAAGTGACAAATTAAAAGGCAAAGTAGCATTGATTACGGGTGGAGATAGTGGTATTGGTCGTGCAGTAGCGATCGCATTTGCCAAAGAAGGTGCAGATGTAGCGATTATGTATCTCAACGAACATGACGACGCCAAAGAAACAAAACAACTGGTAGAAAAACAAGGACGTCGTGCAGTAGTTATAGCAGGCGATATTGGCGATGAAAGTTTTTGTCAGCAAGCTGTACAACAAACAGTAGATGAATTTGGCAAACTTGATATTCTTGTCAACAACGCCGCTGAACAGCATCCGCAAGAAAGCATTGAAGATATCAGCAAAGAGCAGTTAGAGCGAACTTTTCGTACTAATATTTTCTCTATGTTTTTCTTGGCTAAAGCCGCACTCAAGCACCTGCGAGAAGGCAGTTCTATCATCAACACCACATCAGTAACAGCTTATAAAGGCAGTTCACAACTACTTGATTACTCATCTACAAAAGGTGCGATCGTTGCTTTTACTCGTTCCTTATCTCAAAATCTAATTGAAAAAGGCATTCGCGTCAATGCTGTGGCTCCTGGCCCTATTTGGACACCTTTAATTCCTGCAACTTTCCCAGAAGACAAAGTTGCAAATTTCGGAAAACAAGTACCAATGCAAAGACCCGGACAACCAGAGGAAGTGGCACCTAGCTATGTATTTTTAGCCTCTGATGATGCCTCTTATATGTCTGGTCAGGTGTTACATCCCAACGGTGGAGAAGTAGTCAACGGTTAAATAAAGAAATTAAAAATTAAGAGTTAGGAGTTATAAGTTTTGCCTTTTTAACTGTTTACTCCTAACTCTAAACTCTGTCTCTATCGTCCTCCATTAGAGGGATGAGTCAATACTGAAAGACTGATATTCTATCTAACAATGAACACTAAGTAAATAACAAGTTATATCTATGGCATCTCCTACACCATTGCATGGCACAGAACTAGTAGATTGTGCTAGAGCAAATGCCAAACAAGGAATTGAAACTGCTGCTTATCAATGTGGTTATGGTGAAGATCTGAATAAATTTGCAGCAGAACTCAGACAAGCTTGCGCGGAAATGAATTTACAAGTTAAGGAACTTAGTGAATTAATAACCGACCAGGATCTGATTCTGCAATTAGGTACTGGCGAAATTGTTGCCCCGGATACAGAATCAGAATTGTAAAAGTTAGTTATTTGTCCTTTGTCATTTGTACTTTGTTATTCACTAATGACTAATGACTCTTTTCATAACTTTAAAATTGCCCGTGCCAAATTGAAGTAGATCAAAACGCCCACTACATCAACTGCTGTAGTGATAAATGGTGCTGACATCAATGCCGGATCTAAACGAAGGAAGCGAAATAAAAACGGCAGTGCAGAACCGGAGATGGAAGCCAGAATAGAAATAGCTACTAAACTGCTACCTACAGCGATCGCTACTTCTAATTGTCCTTGTAAAAAGTAAGCCCAGACAGTGGCGATCGTGCCTAACATGACTCCCAGCAATGCACCAGCGATCGCCTCCCGTCCAATAACTTGCAACGCTCCAAGCGATCGGATTTCATCGGTGTTCATCCCGCGAATCACCACTGTGGAAGACTGAGCACCCACGTTACCACCAGTACCAGTCAGCAAGGGGATAAACGCAGTCAGCACTACCACTTTTGCCAAAAGATCTTCTTGTGACTTAATAATTGTTCCTGTGATCGTATTAGTTACAAGTAAGACCAACAACCAGACAACTCGTTTACGAGCAATTTCCAATAAATCCATCTGAAAATAGTTGTCGCCCCCCGACTGCACACCTCCACCCAAAGCATAGATATCCTCGGTGGTTTCCTGTTGCAGAATATCAATGACATCATCCACAGTCACAATACCCACTAAACGATGTTCTCGATCCACCACAGGCACAGCTAAAAAGTCATATCTCTGTATTAATCTTGCAACTTCTTCTTGATCTGTATCAGTGTGGATAAACACTGCATCACGGGTCATAATTTCGCCAATTGTTTGCTCAGGTTGAGCCGTCACTAACTCACGCAAGGATAAAATCCCCGACAAGCGCCTTTCCCCATCAGTAATATAAAGGTAATAAATCATCTCACTAGCATTAGCTAAATTACGAATCCGCTCTAGTGCTTGAGATGCCGTAAAATTTTCTTTGAGTGAGATTAACTCTGGCGTCATGATTCGCCCAGCTGTATCAGGTTCATAACCCAACAGTTGGGCTGTAGCTTGGCGTTCTGCTGGACTAAGTTGTTCTAGCAGGCGATTAACTACTTTTGCCGGTAATTCATCAAATAACCTAGCTCGGTCATCCGGCGACATTTTATCTACAATGTCACGCACATCCTGACTTCTGAGTTCTTCAATTAACCGTTCTTGGACGCTGTAGTCGAGATGTTCATAAACCTCAATCGCCTCGTGCTTAGAAAGCAAGCGAAAAGCCAAAGCGTGCATTGCTTCTGGCAAACCCTCAATCGCCTCGGCAATATCCGCAGGTTGTACAGGTACCAGAATAGCTTTTGCTCCCTGCAAATCCTGCGCTTCCAGCAGCATTTGCAGTTGAGTTCGCACTAAATCTCGCAATTCCCGGCGTGAGACATTTTGGAGGGTCAAGCTTAAATTGTTTGTCTCAGTCAAAGTCTACTTTCCTCAGCCAGTTTGAACAAAGTTGCTGCCCTTAGTCTAGGGGAAAGTGGGAATGTGCAACGTCAAACTTGTGATTTTTCCTACTTTAGGTTATTGGTCTATCTTTGTAGTAAGCTTTCCTCGACACAGACTACTACGCTAGCGGTAACGAGTCTGGGCTACGCAAATACTCAAGAAGTGACACTAAAGGCGATCGCAAGTCCTGCCTACAGCACGCTAGGCGAACCAGCATTACAAGCATCACCTGATAGCAAAGCAAATGGGTGAGCAATTTATACTCAAGCTGAGATGTAATAATTGTGTCAACTACTTCAAATATATTATTAAATCTCTAGGCATAATTAAACATTAATGAGAAATAAATAATGAAAAAGTCTAAAGCTTGCTTATTATCCACTTTAAACCATAGTGTAGTAATTTTCTGATATTATGTTTATTTGTACCCAGTCACTTAAGCATACATAATAAAGTCATATAAAGTTGTCTCAAATGACATAGTGAGCAAGCAATCAGATAATAATACTTATTTTAATCTTTAAATATCAAAACTTCTCTTCATAAAATTTATATATATATCATTGGTATTTAAATTTATATATATATATCATTGGTATTTTTGAAATTACGTGATTATCCCGTATTTTGGCTATTTTTTATCCAAGCTTTTCAAAAACTTTGATATAGCTTTAAAAACTAGATACCAATGTGAATATTTAAACAATGCTCCTAAAAATAATAGACATAGTACTGGTATGTAGTGTCAAATATGTAATGAATTACTTTAAATAAGTCAGCTACTTAATTTACATAAAGATGGCAAAATCTAATATTTCAGATACTTAAACATCTATTTTTCCTAGCTAAGCACTACTTTTCCTCAGCTTTCATGCACTTGCTTGCATATCAGTAAGATTACAGGCTCTCAAGAACGGTAATTATATAGTAGTGTGAGCCTATTATTTAATAATTTACTGGAAGAAGCGAGTAAAAATAGCTTCATTTTTTAGCTAGAAGCTTATTTGGACTCTATATCCATGCGTCATATTTGAGAAGAGCAATGTGAGTAATTAGTTGAGAAATTAAGTTTTTGATTAAAATTATCAAACTAGATTCTCACATTTAATTAAAGATTGAAATTTTTTAGAAGAAAAGTAAACATTAATTATGATCTATGTACTTTTAAACTAATGCATACATATTTATGGTCAAACATATCTTTTCGCATTCTGATTTTTCTCTGTTGTGAAAAGATATGTTACAAGAGCAATTTGGATTAATCAAATAACAAACTAATTAGGATTTTCATATAGTATTCCTAAATTATTTGTCAGATCCTCTCTTTTCTTCATTAGGGTTTTTAGTGAGAGCTAGGCAAGCCCTCTGGGTGATGCTAGTTTTTCACTAACGCTAATGCAGTCGTCTGTGGAGAAAAACCCCTTTGTCGCGTTGCTCACTGCTATAAAAAATAATTTTCACAACTAAAATCAGGATTGACATATTTATGGTGCGTCTATTTTTGTGAAGAATTCAATATATAAATCACCCATAAATATTCATTATTAAAGATTCATTAGGGTGTCGGTTTTAACCTAATTTTGAGGCATATATTTCAATGGATAATCTCGCTAATCCTAACTCTAACAATCCACTAGATACTGCTCCTAAAGCTAGTCCAACAGTTGCTAGTTCATCGCCTTTAGATACAACTCAACAGCAATCAGTCACAGCCGCTCGCGCTAGCGACAGTGCGCTTTCTACAGGTACAGGACTCAAGGGAGAGTATTTCGACAACATAGACTTCACTAACCTGAAGCTAACTCGTACTGATCCGATAGTAAACTTCAACTGGGCTAAGGGTTCTCCCGATCCCTCTATAGCTCCGGATACCTTCTCAGTCAGATGGACAGGTCAAGTAGAAGCTAAGTACAGCGAGAACTATACTTTCTACACCAGTGCTGACGATGGGATTCGACTGTCGGTAAACGGTCAGCAAGTAATCAATAACTTTATTGATCAACGTCTGACAGAAGTTAGCGGCAACATCACATTAGTTGCAGGTCAAAAGTACAACATTACATTGGAGTACTACGAAAACAAATATGACGCAATTAACCAACTAGCTTGGTCAAGTACTTCTCAAGCCAAGGAAATTATTCCCGCGTCCCAACTTTATAATGTACCTGGCACAAATCCAAATCCAACTCCAACTCCAACTCCAACTCCAACTCCAAGTACAGGTACAGGTACAGGACTCAAGGGAGAGTATTTTGACAACATAGACTTTACTAACCTGAAGCTGACTCGTACTGATCCGATAGTGAACTTTAACTGGGCTAAGGGTTCTCCCGATCCCTCTATAGCTCCGGATACCTTCTCAGTCAGATGGACAGGTCAAGTGGAAGCTAGGTACAGCGAAAACTACGCCTTCTACACCAGTGCTGACGATGGGATTCGACTGTCGGTAAACGGTCAGCAAGTAATCAATAACTTTATTGATCAACGTCTGACAGAAGTTAGCGGCAACATCACATTAGTTGCAGGTCAAAAGTACAACATTACATTGGAGTACTACGAAAACAAATATGACGCAATTAACCAACTAGCTTGGTCAAGTACTTCTCAAGCCAAGGAAATTATTCCCGCGTCCCAACTTTATAATGTACCTGGCACAAATCCAAATCCAACTCCAACTCCAACTCCAACTCCAACTCCAAGTACAGGTACAGGTACAGGACTCAAGGGAGAGTATTTCGACAACATAGACTTCACTGGACTAAAGCTAACTCGTACTGATCCGATAGTGAACTTCAACTGGGCTAAGGGTTCTCCTGATCCGTCTATAGCACCGGATACCTTCTCAGTCAGATGGACAGGTCAAGTGGAAGCCCAGTACAGCGAAAACTATACTTTCTACACCAGTGCTGACGATGGGATTCGACTGTCGGTAAATGGTCAGCAAGTGATCAATAACTTTATTGATCAACGTCTGACAGAAGTCAGCGGCAACATCACATTGGTTGCAGGTCAAAAGTATAACATTACGTTGGAGTACTACGAAAACAAATATGATGCAATTAACCAACTAGCTTGGTCAAGCGCTTCTCAAGCTAAGCAAATTATTCCCAAGGAGCAACTTTATTTACCAGTCTTTGAACCCAGTATCACCGTAGGGCAATCTACTGGAACTGTGAGCGAATCCAATGGTAGTGTGAGCATAACTTTGCTGCGAAGTGGCGATTTAAATGGTGTATCTTCAGTCCGATATGCCACTATCAATGAAACTGCTATAGCAGGGGTTGACTACACTGAAACCAGTGGGAGAATGACCTTCCTAGCTGGAGAAAGCAGCAAACAGGTGATCATTCCTATCTTGAACGATGCGTTAGCAGAACCAGATGAAACTTTTGGTTTCATCATCGAGCAGCCAGAGGGAGGAACCCTTGGAACCCAAAGAACTCTTGGAACTACGATTCTAGATGACGATCGCACTGACCTCAATTTTTCACCGATAGTAGTTAGTGAGAAAGATGCTACTGCTAGTGTGACAGTTACATGGGGTAATGGTTCAGCGGCTGCTAGTGTAAACTACGCAACCGTGGATGGGACAGCTACAGGTGGATCTGACTACACGGCTATATCTGGAACCTTGAGCTTTGAAGTGGGACAAACTAGCAAGACCATTTCTATTCCCATTGTTAATGACACCGTTGGGGAAGCGAATGAAACTTTAACTTTGAAGTTCAGTAACGCAGTTGGAGTGACACTGACCAAAGACACCGCCGTCATTACTATCACCGATGATGACGCTGCTGGTGACTTTATTAAAGAGAGAGTCGCTTCTGGGTTAAATCAACCTACAGCTTTTGACTGGACACCTGACGGTAAGCGCATGTTCATTGCTCAGAAAGATGGGGTAGTGCGGGTATTGGATAATGGCACCTTATTATCAAAGGCATTTATCGATATTTCTGGGCAGGTAAATGGTACGCGCGATCGCGGTCTGTTAGGCATGGCCGTACATCCAGATTTCCCCAACAACCCATACATCTACCTGTTGTTCACCTACGATCCAAAAGAAGTCTATACAAACACTACCAGCAGCACATTAGACAATCCCGACCAGGCTGGCAACCGTGCTGCACGGCTAATTAGGGTGACAGCTGACGCTGCAACCAACTACACCACTGCTCTGGCTAACAGCGAATTTGTTGTGCTGGGCAACAACAGCATTTGGGAGAATATCAGTCGCCCAGATGGTAATAGCACAGCTATCAACACTGACAATACAAAGAACTTTGCACCATCAGGAATTGTCAATAAAAATACTGGCAAGCTGTTTGCCAACACCCAGGATTATCTAAACAATCTCCAAAACGTCAGGAACATTGAGGATTTTATAGCGACCGATAGTGAATCTCACTCAATTGGTAGTCTACGCTTTGGTACTGATGGTTCTCTATTTGTTAGCGTCGGCGATGGTACTTCCTACAACTCGGAAGACCCCCGAGCACTTCGCGTCCAGGATATTGATAATCTGTCAGGCAAGATCCTGCGGATTAACCCAATGACTGGTGAAGGTTTCGCCGATAATCCCTTCTACAATGGTAACGCCACTACCAATCGTTCCAAGGTTTATAACTACGGTCTGCGTAACCCCTTCCGCTTCACCATAGATGAAAAAACTAACACTCCCGTCATTGGTGACGTAGGTTGGAGAATGTGGGAGGAAGTCAATTTTGGAACAAAAGGAGCTAACTTTGGCTGGCCCTTCTATGAAGGTGGCATTGATGCCAGCGGCAATCCTATCAGCATAAAACAAGCACAATATGCTAATAATGCAGGTACAAAGGCATCAGCGACAGCCTTCTATAACAGTGGCTCACCAGTCGTAGCACCAACTTACGCCTACAAACATACTTCTGGTAATTCCAATGCGATCGTTGTGGGTGATTTTTACACGGGTAATACTTTCCCCTCAATCTATCAAAATACCTTGTTTGTCGGTGATGCCAGTCAATCAACTATCGATGCTTTGACATTAGACAGTGCAGGCAAAGTTGTTTCAGTTAAGCGGTTTGCATCCGGTAAAGATGTAAATTCGCCTGTGCAAATTTCCAATGGACCGGATGGCAATCTGTACTACGTAAGCTTGGGAGCAGGGGTAATTGAGCGCTGGCGATATGCTTAGAAATCAATAGACATAGGAGTGAAAAAGAATGTAGAGACGTGACATGTTACGTCTCTACTTTGAAAATGAGTTGGGGGAATCTCCAAGAAATAAACTTTGTTTGTCTAGCCGCACCTTTCCGGGTGACGGCTACCGTTAACTGAACTGTATTGATACCAATTCTTTATGAAGACGCATAAAAAGAACCCCATCGCCTGCGGCACCTCCTCTTACTAAGGGGAGGTTGGGAGGGGTCAAAATAATGTGCAGCTTCACAGAGAATTGGTATGAGTTATAGGGAATAAGGAGATATTTTCCTCTGTCTCCTTATATCTCGGTTATTGTAAAAATAAATTGTTTTAGAAAAGTTATAGAAAATAAAAAATCCGTCGAGTTTACCCATTGAATATGGGATAAAACTCTATTATTAACTGAGTTAATAATTACGAGCAGCCATGAAAATTCTATTGCACTCAATTAGATAGAGCTAACTGAGTGAAGGCTTACTAAATTGACCTAACAATAGATTTTGTAAATACAAATCTAATAGTCACAACAAAAAACCTCAACCGAGACGCGCTAAAACATAATCACGGGTGCGAGAATCAAGGGCGCTAGTAAAGATTTTATTTGTAGCACCAAATTCAAGCATTTGAGTAATGTGATTTTCATTGCTGTAAAAGAACGCCGTGAAATCAGAAAGGCGAGTAACTTGCTGCATGTTATGGCTGACAATCACAATTGTCAACTCAGAGCGCAAACTATGAATCAAATTCTCAACTTTCATACTAGCGATAGGATCAAGACCTGAACAAGGCTCATCCATCAGGAGAACTTTTGGTTTGACTGCTAAAGCACGCGCAATACACAATCGTTGTTGTTGACCCCCAGAAAGCTCTAAAGCAGATTTATGCAGTTTATTTTTAATCTCATCCCAAAGCTCGGCGGCTTTAAGAGCAAATTCAACAATCTGATCTAATTCTACTTTCGGATGCCATCCCACTAATTTCACCCCATAGGCAACATTATCGTAAACACTCATGGGAAAAAGATTTGGCTTAGGAAAAATCATACTAATTTGACGACGTAACCTATTTAAGTTGACACGACGCTCATAAATATTTTGTCCAAAAAATTCTACTTTGCCTTCTACTTTCACTTCTTTTTCCAATTCAATCATGCGATTTAAGGATTTAATAAAAGTAGACTTGCCACAACCACTAGAACCAATAATTGCTGTCACTTGGTTTTGATAAATATCCATTGACACGCCTTCAAATACCTTTTGAGTGTCATAATATAAGTTGAGGTTTTTGACTCTGATGGCTGGAATTAGTTTACTCATATTCCCAAAACGTGTGTCACAACTCTTTGCTAAGTAAAGCAGTACAAATCAGCAGCACTGTTTCATTATGTTACTCTGAAAAGCAGACGTTTACAGAGATTACTTAGTTACGCAGCAGATATGCAGTTAATAATTGTTTACATAAAGCTGTGTGCCACAATTTAATCAAATAAAATAATCAAAACCTCTTGTATTTATAAGATACAAGAGGTTTGTCTATGCCATTTTTTGTTATGAGAAAATACTTGGTACGGCTTAATATCAAATTGCCATTAAGTTAAGAAATACTTTAACCGAAACGCCCTGAAATGTAGTCACGGGTGCGGGGGTCGAGTGGATTGTTAAAGATTTGCTCTGTAGCGCCAAATTCAACCATTTGACCAATACGAGTCTCATCGGTGCTGAAAAAAGCCGTAAAATCAGAGACACGAGCGGCTTGCTGCATATTATGGGTGACGATCGCGATCGTCAATTCAGAGCGTAAACTATGGAGCAGTTCCTCAATTTTCATGGTAGCAATGGGGTCTAGAGCCGAGCAAGGCTCATCCATTAGGAGAATTTTGGGTTTGACTGCTAAAGCACGAGCAATGCATACTCGCTGTTGTTGACCGCCAGAAAGCCCTAAAGCAGATTTATGCAGTTTATCTTTCACTTCATTCCAAAGAGCAGCGTCTTTTAAGGCAGATTCAACAATTTCATCAAGTTCTGCTTGGGGACGCCTATACGCTATTTTGACACCATAAGCAACATTTTCGTAAATGCTCATGGGAAAAGGATTCGGCTTTTGAAACACCATACCAATTTGGCGGCGTAGCCTATTTGAGTTAATACGAGGGTCGTAAATATTCTGACCAAAAAATTCTACGCGCCCTTCAACTTTTACAGGGCCTTCTAATTCGCTAATGCGATTGAGGGTTTTGATGAAAGTAGATTTACCACAACCACTAGATCCAATAATTGCAGTTACTTGGTTTTGATAAATATCCATTGACACCCCCTCAATCGCCTTTGAGGTGTTGTAGTAAAAACTCAGGTTTTTAACTTGAATAGCTGGAATTAAGTTACTCATACTTACCAAAGGTGTGAAACCAAAATTTATTTTTACTTTGTCCCTCTCTTACTAATAATTAAACGAGAGAGAATACTGACACACAAAACTAAGCTGAGTAGAACTATGGAAGTAGTCCAGACTAATTGGTTTTTTTGCGGGTCGGGGTCGTTGTAGAGGTTAAAAATCAATACTGGTAGAGAAGCTGTTGGACTTAACAACCCTTCTGACCAATCTAAACTAAACAAAGCAGTAAAAATTAGAGGTGCTGTTTCACCAGCAGCACGGGCTACAGCTAATAAAATTCCTGTAGTAATTCCGGGTATTGCAGCAGTGAAAACGATGCGAAAAGTAGTTTGGAAGCGAGTTCCCCCTAAAGCAGCAGAGGCGAGGCGTTGAGTCGTGGGGATAAGTTTTAAAGATTCTTCTGTTGTAAGCACAATAACGGGTAGCATAATGACCGCTAAAGCAAAGCCACCTGCGATCGCACTAAACCCTTTAGTTACCAAAACTATCACACCGTAGGCGAATATACCAACAACAATCGAAGGCACGCCTGTGAAAATATTAGTAATAAAGCGAACAAGACCAGTTAATGGGTTGGTTTGACTAAATTCCGCCAAAAAAATTCCTGTCATTATCCCTGTGGGAATGCTCAACAGCGCACCAATAAGCACCATTGTGATGGTACCTAGTATGGCATTACCAAACCCATTATCAATCACTGTTTTGACAAACATTTCTGGTTTGAGTCCAGATATTCCTCGCACGAGAATTTCCCACAAAAGTGATAACAAAGGAATGAGTGCTAAACCTGTGAAAAAAAAGGCGATCGCATTCATTGCATAAGTAAATAACAGTCGCCTTTTCGGTAGAGGACTGCATAATTCTGCTGCCAAAGATTTATTGATTTCAGACTGTAGATAACCACTCATTTTTTTAAAATTTATGATACATAAAGTTATTTTTAAATCTAAAATATCTTATTTATTTTTCCTACCAACCCACTGCACTAATATCACTGCACCAATATTCACAATTAAAGTCAATCCAAACAAAATTAATCCCAAATAACTTAAAGCGCCAATATGCAATCCTGGTTCCGCTTCTGCAAATTCATTGGCTAATATAGAAGGAATTGTATAAGCTGGAGCAAGTAAGGATGCACTAATTTGAGCAGAGTTACCAATCACCATAGTGACAGCCATTGTTTCACCCAAAGCACGTCCTAGAGCAAGCATTGCTGCACTCAGCATTCCAGAAAATCCAGCTGGTAGCAAAACCCGAAAAATTGTTTCCCAACGAGTACCACCTAAAGCCATAGATGCGCTACGTAAATCTTTAGGTATAGCGAGTAATACTTCACGAGTAATTGCTGCCATTGTTGGCAGAATCATGATTGCTAGAATAATTCCAGCAGTCAACATATTTGTTCCAGAAGGGTCTTCTGTATTAAATAGTGGTATCCATTTTAAAATGCTAGCTAGCCACTTTTGCAGAGGTTCTAAAATTGGAATAAAGACAAAAATAGCCCATAAACCAATAATGACGCTGGGAATTGCCGCAATTAATTCAATAACAAATGCTAAGGTTATTTGTACTGATGAAGGTAAGAAATTTTCACTCGTGACTAAGGCAATTGCGATTCCTATCGGTACAGCAAATAAAATAGCGATCGCGCTACTTACTAGAGTTCCATAAATATAAGGTAAAGCACCAAAAATCTGATTACCTGTATCCCAATCTTGACCCCACAAAAACCCCAGTCCAAACTGCATAATAGCTGGTTGAGCTTCGCGGAAAATTACCCAACTCATTACAAATAGTACCGCAACTGTAACCACGGCAAAAAAATACACAAGTTGTTTAAATCCTTGCTCAAACCAGAAATCTGCTCTGCTAGTGCTTATCAAATCAAGATTTTCATCATTTACATTCTGTTGATGTGATGAATTATTTTTGGCTGATTCTGATGATGTCATTACAAATTAAAAAAATATAATCTTTTTTATGTCAGTAGGATGGACAAATAACCCACCCTACTAAGAAAAGAAATTAGTCAGATGACAAATTAAGGTTTGACAGTGCTATTCACTGTTTGAAGTACCCGGCTTACTACATCAGATGGAATCTTAGTGTAGCTGAGGTCATCGTTATATTGTTGACCATCTGTCAACACCCAATTAATCCATTTCTTAACAGCATCGGCTTTGGAAGCATTAGCATACTGCTTGTAAATCAAGACCCATGTAAGACCTACGATAGGATAACCTTGTCCTGGATCTCCTACAAAAACGCGGTAGTTGTCTGGAAATTTCACAGTTGCTAAGGCTGCATTTGCAGCTTCTAAAGAAGGAGCTACATATTGTCCTTGCTTGTTTTGTATCAGTGCTGATTTCAATTTGTTTTGAGCAGCGTAGGCATATTCAACATAACCAATAGAGCCAGAAGTACGAGATACTAAAGCAGCTACGCCAGGATTACCTTTACCTTTGAGCACGTTTGGTAATGTCCAGTTGGGAGCAGTGTTGGCTCCAATTCTCCCTTTGAAATAAGGACTAATGGCACTTAAATGATTAGTGAAAATAAAAGTTGTACCGCTACCATCAGCGCGAACAACAAATTTAATTGGTTGATTTGGTAGATTTACACCAGGGTTATCAGCTTGAATTTTCGGATCATTCCAGTTGGTAATTTGACCTGCGTAAATTGCTGGTAGTGTAGAGCGAGATAATTTGAGATTGTCAACACCTGGAAGATTATAAACAACAGAAACAGCACCGCCTGCTGTGGGTACTAAGATTGCACCATTTTTGACTTTAGCAATTTCATCATCTTTCATTGCTGCATCACTACCACCAAAGTCAACGGTTCCAGCAATGACTTGACGAATACCACCACCGCTACCAATTCCTTGATAGTTAATTTTTAAATCTGGATACTTTTTCTTAACTTCACGAGCATACCGTTCGTAAAGCGGAGCCGGAAAAGTTGCTCCTGCACCATTCAAAGTTTCAGCTTGAGCGATCGCAGTAAAAACTGGGCTTAGTGCAATAGCAGATGTCACTATTGAAGTAGTAACTAGACGAGTAACAATGGTGGTCGAAAAAATCATATTACCTCGTATTAAAGGAATTTATTCCTGTTTTAATCACGCTTTAAATAAATTACATTTTTTATGGTTAAAATTAAATTAACAGCAGTTTAAAAAACCATTAAAATGTATTTAGGTTTTAAAATTAAGCAAAAATATACATTATTCTTGAGGTAGTTTTTATTAAAACAAACATCAAAAAACATATTTTTTTAAGATTAGTATCTTCTTAAAAAATACGATTAAAACTTAGAAAATTTATCGATACAAGATAAGTTGCTATTTTTAGTTGAAACCAGAACCAACTACTTTCTAAAGCGAAGGTTAGAAAAAATAAACCTAGCAGGGGCCACATAACAAGAGCGCCTGCCAGGCAGGTATAGTAAATTCTGGCCATGTTTGAGCAGGTTAGCGCTTATTTGTAATAAATAATGCCTATCCCCAGTTAGGATAACTAAACTGTTTGTGAAATATGGTTAAGAAAAACAAATAAATAGATTAAGTTGCAGTTAAAGCTAACAATTTCTCTGATGATGGGAGGAGAAGTAAGAGGACAAGGAAAATAACAAACTTAGAGCTTACGCAAAAATTGTCAAAAGTTTTAATTTATCTAACCGCCAAGACGCCAAGAACGCCTCTCGTAGAGAAGAGAAGAATTCGTAGAGTGTGCGTAAGTCCCATAACTCCTGACTCCAGCCTCCTAACTTCTCACAAATGACTAATAATATAAGAAAGCGCTTCACACTTCTTAAATATTCAGTTTTATTAGAACAATGGCGAGAGATTTGCGGGGATTCATTAAAATTCTAGAAGATAAGGGACAATTACGGCGAATTTCAGCTTTAGTTGACCCAGAGTTAGAAATTGCTGAGATTTCCAACCGGATGCTGCAAAAAGGTGGGCCAGGGTTGTTGTTTGAAAACGTCAAAGGTGCTTCCTTCCCTGTGGCGGTGAATTTGATGGGAACTGTGGAAAGGATTTGCTGGGCGATGAATATGCAGCATCCAGAGGAGTTGGAAACTCTGGGGAAAAAGTTGAGTATGTTGCAACAACCAAAACCGCCGAAGAAGATTTCCCAGGCGATAGATTTTGGTAAGGTGCTGTTTGACGTAATCAAGGCGAAACCAGGACGGGACTTTTTCCCCGCTTGTCAACAAGTGGTGATTCAAGGCAATGATGTCGATTTGCATAAGTTGCCTTTAATACGTCCTTATATTGGTGATGCTGGCAAGATTATCACGCTGGGACTAGTGATTACCAAGGATTGTGAGACGGGTACACCAAATGTAGGTGTGTATCGCTTGCAACTGCAATCTCAGAATACAATGACGGTTCATTGGTTATCGGTGCGTGGTGGAGCGAGGCACTTGCGAAAAGCTGCCGAACGTGGGAAAAAATTAGAAGTAGCGATCGCACTTGGTGTAGATCCTCTAATTATCATGGCAGCAGCTACGCCCATACCTGTAGATTTATCAGAATGGCTATTTGCAGGACTTTACGGCGGTTCGGGTGTGCAATTGGCGAAATGTAAAACCGTAGATTTGGAAGTTCCCGCAGATTCAGAATTTGTTTTGGAAGGGACGATTACACCAGGGGAAGTTTTACCAGATGGGCCTTTTGGTGACCACATGGGTTATTACGGCGGTGTGGAAGATTCGCCGTTGATTCGCTTTGAGTGTATGACGCACCGCAAAGATCCAATTTATTTAACAACATTTAGCGGTCGTCCACCCAAAGAAGAAGCGATGATGGCGATCGCATTAAATCGCATCTATACACCTATTCTGCGGCAACAAGTCTCAGAAATTGTTGATTTCTTCTTGCCAATGGAAGCTTTGAGTTACAAAGCAGCGATTATTTCCATTGATAAAGCATATCCGGGACAAGCGCGACGGGCGGCTTTAGCGTTTTGGAGTGCTTTACCACAATTTACATACACCAAATTTGTCATTGTTGTGGATAAAGACATAAATATTCGTGATCCGCGTCAAGTCGTGTGGGCGATTAGTTCCAAAGTTGACCCAGTGCGGGATGTATTTATTCTGCCAAATACACCTTTTGATACTTTGGATTTTGCTAGCGAGAAAATTGGCTTAGGTGGACGCATGGGAATTGATGCTACTACAAAGATTCCGCCAGAAACGGACCATGAATGGGGTGCACCTTTGGAATCTGACCCAGATATAGCGGCGATGGTAGAGAGGCGATGGGCGGAGTATGGTTTAGCTGAGTTGCAATTAGGGGAAGTTGACCCGAATCTATTTGGCTACGATATGAGGTAATATTTTCTTCGTGCTTCTTCCAGACTTAGCCTGGGAATGCTATCTCTGATTCTTACAAAAATCCGAATCAAACCAAAAATAACCACCGAAGTTCTGAGTCTCTTTCTCCCAAGGGCGAACGGTTTCCGTGTACACAGAAGTCGGAAATAGTTGATAAATCCGGGTTTTACCCCACCCTAACCCTCCCCTTGCAAAGGGGAGGGAACTAGATTTTCCGGTTTCCCCCCTTGGAAAGGGGGGATTAAGGGGGGTAATTCGATGCGGAATCTTGCTACAACCCAAGCGTATTGCTTTATAGCTGCAACTTTAGTAGTCAGTTACTTTTGCTCAGAAAGAAAAAGCTGGGGAACATAATCTTATATAAATATCTCTTTGATTATCAGAAAAAGCTCTTCTACCATGAAGAATTCTTGTATTGTCAATCATTAAAATATCCCCTTTCTGCCAAGAAATTTTCGTAGTTATTTTTTCAGCAATTTCATTAAGTTCAGAAACAACCTCATCAGGAATCTCTGAATCATCTTCAAACTTAAGAACGTTTGGGCTTAACTGCTTGGTTGGCAATAGGCTATTAATAAATACTTGATACTTTCCACATCTGCTAGGGATAATGGCTGGACAAATGTATTCAAGCCAAATAGATTGGTTTTCGGAGATTTTCAGATGTGTATTATTCTTTTGACACATCTCTTCTAATTTATCTAAATTATTTGCTTGGTATTTTTTCTGCCACTCCTCCTTAGACATACAAACACTAAATTTAAGCTTCTTGTTGCTGAATAAATCTTTAGTTGAACTACTGATTTCATTAAAAAATTGTCTACCATCACATACTGTTGTTTCACCATATTTTAACGGGGGATTAGCACAGAAAAACCACAGCATAAGTGGAATGTTCTGCTGATAGTACATTTCTCCATGCAGCTTAATCTCCGACTTAAAATCATTGACACTCAAAAGAGTCTGATCTCCATTAATTACTTTTCTACTGAATGCACCACCAGCATAATTTAGAAAATTGATACTAAATAAATTTGTAAATTCTTTAAAAATGTCAGCATTAGTGTCAAAACCTCTAAAGAGCAAAACTCCGTAAAATTTAAACATACTAATAATTTCTTCTTTGTCTAATTCTAAAATACTGATACTATCGACATTAACAATCTGTTGAACTATACTATCCGATACTGCCTGTCTCTTGATATTCATATGACTTAATAATTGTTTATCAAACTTTTAACTGTAGGTGTTAACTACACCTTATACTGACATATTAATACTTGTAAAATTTAAGCATTGACAGAAAGAGAACTATGTTAATAAGTCGTAAACTTCTTTATTATATGCTTACATGAGTGCGATATTTCTTGTTTGTCTCACAACTAAAATAATAAGTCCAAGTCAGCTTCTAAGGTATCATCATGAACGCAAACTAAATTTCTAAAGTTGGAAATTGCAGCGAGAAAAAATCAAGGACACAACCTTGGTCATTAATACCAAAAAATTGGAGAAACTGTGACAAAAAATATAAAAAATTTAGGATCAAAGCTAGCGATGGTATTAGGACTAAGTTGTATTAGTGTAATTATCAATACTGATATAGTTAATCAAGTTGTTTTAGCGAAATCAACTAATCAAAAAAAATGCGATATTCTTGCTTACGTTACCGATACAGATCCGCAAGGTCTAAATGTGCGGAGTGGTGCAAGTGCCCGTAATAGAATTTTAGGGCAAATACCGATTCATGAAACAGTTCAAATTATTGCGGCTTCAGGAAAATGGGTAGAGATTACTAACGCTAGCGATGGTTTTCAAGGAACTGGATGGGTATTTGTGCAAAACTTAGGCATATCAACACGGGGCTATGCTACCAATGGCGTAGATATTTATGCTGTTGCTAATCAGCAAAGCCGAAAAGTGGGAAAAATTCCCCCTGGTGAGAATATCAAATTATTAGGCTGTCAGGGAGATTGGGCACAGATAGAATATCAAGGTGTTAAGGGTTGGTTAGCGAGGGAAGATCAGTGTGGTGCTGCTCTTACCAGTTGTTCTTAAAACCCCACGTCCCTCTACCACAAGAAAGGAGAGGCATAAGGTAAAAGTCAAAAATTTGGTTTTGAGGTATTTCTATGCTTTCCCCATTTCCAGGAATGAACCCATATTTAGAAGATCCTGAATTATGGCAAAAAGTCCATAAACGCTTGATAATAGCGATCGCAGACTCGTTATCTCCTCAACTACGTCCTAAATATATAGTGGACATAGTTATAGATTATAGTAAAGAGCCAGTGTCACAATTGTCAGAAGAGAATGCAGTTTGGGCGGATACGCTGTTACGCGAGAAAGAGTTAAGGTGATTTGATTACAAAAATTTAACCATTTTTTGTCGCTGTCGTATCTTTAAAAATTTAAAGGTTTACGGCGAGTGGATATTTTAATAGAATAATCTCATCAAAAGATTCGCAGAAATATAAATGGACTGGATTACGCTACTGCGATCGCTACAGTCTGATTTTATTAAAAGGTTAACAAATGGTTGTCTGCTTCATTGTGAAACAGAAGGTCAATATAGTGAATTAACTATAATCTCTGGAGAAAGGTTAAAAGCACTACGGGAATTTTGCTGGCAGATGGCTGAAAAATATAAGCGCACTTCGCCAGTCCGTGACGTTTTTATCAACAATCTTAAGGGAAAACTCGGTGAGGAAGTTGTCAAAGAACGTTTAGCTGATTTTATTACAGAAGTCGATTATGAAAAACGATTCGGCGGCGATGGTAAAATTGATTTTACTCTGACTTCTAACCCAACGATTGGCGTTGAGGTGAAATCACGTCATGGCATTATAGATAAAATTAGATGGTCAATTAGTTCTGAAGAAGTCGAAAAAAATGCAGTTGTCGTCTGTATTTTGATTCAGGAAGAAGTGAATGAAGCACAACCTGAATATCACCTTTTTTTGGCTGGATTTCTCCCAACCCGGATGATTAAGTTGAGGACTGGTAAAATTTCGTTCGGGATAGACCAATTACTATATGGTGGTGGTTTATGGTGCTATCTAGAACAGTTACAATCTTCTATAAATTCTAATTCCTCCAAGCAACAAACTCCAATTACTCAATATCATTACAAGCAGGAAATATTATCTAAACCAACTAACAATCAGTTCATAAAATCTTCCTTCAAACCTGATGTAGACAATTTTTTATATGGTCGTGATGAAGATTTAAATCTATTTTATATAAAATTGGGTGATGAATGTTTCGAGAAAGGAGAATATGTAAATGCAATTACCAACTATAATCAATGCGTACAACGTCATCCTAATGATGCTGATTTGTTTTACAAACGGGGTTTAGCGCATTATCAGCTAGGAGATTATGAAGCCGCGATCGCAGATTATTCTCAGGCAATACAGATAAATCTTCACGATGCTAAATCATACAACAAACGAGGTTTAGCTCTGTATCAACTGGGGCGATTAGAAGAAGCAATTAATGATTATACTCAGGCTATTAGAATTAATCCTCATGTTGCTGTAGCTTATAAAAACCGTGCTGAAGCTCGTTCTCATATAGGAGATAACCAAGGAGCGATCGAGGATTATACCCAGGCTATTAAGATTAATCCCCACTATGCTGATGCTTACAAAAACCGTGGCATTGCTCGTTATCTCATAGCATATCAGCCGGGATTTCCTCAAGCAATCAAGATTAATCCTCAAGATGCCAATGCTTATAAAAATCGTGGTAATGCTCGTTCTGATTTAGGAGATTACGAAGGAGCAATTGAAGACTATACTCAGGCAATCAAGATTAATCCTAATTATGCTGATTGTTATTACAACCGTGGTAATGCTCGTTCTGATTTAGGGGATTACGAAGGAGCAATTGAAGATTATACTCAGGCAATCCAAATTAATCCTAATTACGCTGATTGCTATTACAACCGTGGCAATATTCGTTCAGAAATGGAAGATAAACAGGGAGCAATTGAAGATTTTCAAAAAGCGGCAGATATCTATCGTCAAGAAGGTAAGCTAGAAGCAATCAAAGATGCACAGGAAAGAATATTAGATTTACAAATAGAAGAATCATTAGATATTTTAAACTTTTAGAAAATCGATAAATTCGGCAGCAAAAAGAATTCATCCAACAACCGATTGAAGTTTTTGAATTGAACCCAGATGCGTAAGCGTTACATCTTCTTAGCCCCCTCCTCGCCTGCTCTTAGGGGGTTGGGGGTGGGGTTCTATCAACTCTGCAACCAACCCGCAATCTTTTCTAACACCCCATCAATCTCCTCCAAAACCTCCTCATTCATAAACCGCACCATCCGCAAACCCAAACTCTCCAAAAATTTCTGACGAATCGCATCTTCCTCGTGGGTATATTGGTGAATCACACCATCTACTTCTACAATTAACTGTGCTTCCCCACAGTAAAAATCCACAATAAAACGGTCAATTGCGTGCTGACGGCGAAACTTAAATCTCGACAGTTAGCTTGTGTCTCAACTTCTGCCAAAGTAGCTTTTCTGCTGAGATTGGTTCACGCCGCATCTGTCTTGCAAGTGGCTTGAGTTTATCCCACAATTCTGGCGAGGTTTGCCAAGGGTATCCCGGAACCCCACCCCCTAGCCCCCTAAGAGCAAGCTAGGAGGGGGGAAAAGAGTAGTTCTGTTGTAGTGGCGCGACACGCCTAAATTGGTGCAATAGGTGTAGGTTGGGTTGAGCAACGCGAAACCCAACACTAGTCGGGGTGTTGGGTCTCATGCTTCGCTACGCGACGCTAACGCGAACGACCCAACCTACAATTATTTTTTTTTTGCATCATTTTAGTCGTGTCAGTCCAGTAGGTTGTTATCTTGAGTCATTTGCACTGTTTAGCTGATTAATTTTGTATTTATTATTCCCTAGCGATCACACTTTTTTCTCTATTAAATGCGTAATTTGATACTCAAAACGGGTATTAAAAGTAAGTATTGCAGGTAAAATAGGTTTTAAAAGATGATTTTAGGTTTAAAAAATATCAGTGCTGTTTGTGGTCTACTTTTGTTAGTCAGTGCTAGCACCTTCGAGGATTCAAGCATTGCTAGAGAAAACAAAGGCGTTGCCAATCATCAGTCTCAGTTGATAGCACTACAGCCGACTAGTGCCATAAATTCTCAGCCACACCCAGTTTTTAAATCTATTCTGCCCAAATTGAAGCAAAAGAGTCAGATTCAGCTTTTATTGCCGAAGTTTATTCCTGAGTCAGACGGGGGTATTCCGATTTACGCCATCATAGAAACTGTTACCGCCAATAAATACGAAATTTTACTAGGTTACAGTCCTGACTGTAATGGTGGTACTGCCTGTCGTCTGGGTGTTGTTGCTGCCCAAGCAGTAACCCGCAAAACGCCGCGCCTCAGTGGTAAACCTCTATCCTTAGCTAAAGGCATTACTGGCTATTTTGTAGATTTTAGTTGTGGTGCTAATTGCTCAGATGCTACCTTGACTTGGCGACACAAGGGTGTGCAATATACTGTTGGGCTAAAAGCAGGCGATCGCACTTCTTTAGTAAAAATGGCTAATTCTGCAATCAACCCTTAGCGAAAAAACTAGCCCTCTCCTTACTTGCAAGGAGAGGGCTGGAGTAATCTAAAAATAATTCGTAATTTAACTCTAAAATTACGAATTACGAATTACGTTGGCATAGCCTGCTGGAAGCATTATTACGAATTACGAATTAGTTAATATCCGCCTTCTTCTTCGTATTCAGGCTGTCTTTCCTTGACTTTCTTAGGAATATTCACTGGCTTTGGTGCATCTTCCCAAGCATCGCCGTCTACATCATCATAATTGTCATAATCGTCGTCGGTGTATGGCTTGCTGGAGGGCTGAGATTCATATCTTGCCGGTTGTTGATACTTATCCTTGCCCGTTGCCTCACTCCAATTATCTTCTTCCTCGTCTTCTTCATATTGAATAGATTCGTACTGCCGTGCCCTCATCACCTGACGCTGGGGTATTTCTTCTTCCACATAGTCTTCTGTCCATTCCTCCTCTTCCCGTGCTATGGGTTCGGGGGCGCGAACTTTTTGCTTGGGTGGCTGCAATGGCACTCCACTTGGCAGTTGTTTGTCTGCTGAAACTGCACGAGGCATAGTATAGCCGTATTCTTCTTCTGCATCACGCTCCCACGGGGGTTTGCCAATACCCAGACGCTCTAGCAAACCGACTGTCAACTGGGTTACCCGTTCTTCGGCTCCCTCAAACACTATCAGCCTCTTGGGGCCAGTGCTAACGATTTCGTCTACTGAGAGTTCGTAAGTACTCAGCACTTGGTCGGGAATTTGTGGCAATCCAAAAGAAGCAATCACTATGGAGTAAATTTTGCCAGTTTCTCCATTAAACTTGAAGCCCCGCACCTTGCCTAATACTTCACCGGTTTCTGTAATTACTTCCCAGTTAATCAGGTCGCCGTAAACTTCAATCTCAATATCTTCAATTACATCTTCGTTATCAACCAGGATGACATCGCCAATCTGGTTGATGTTGTTGAGGTACATATAGCGAGGCAGTCCCGAAATAGAGATCAGGCTGTCTCGCAAACCAAGAGCCACAACCTCTCTTTGATCAATATCAACCCAAACTTGACTCACGATACCTAGCCGCTTGCCGTTGTCGCGGGTAATCACCTGGGTATTCAATATGTCGGAACGCCTAATTATCTGTTCAGAGGTCATTCTATACCGAGTCCTGATCTCGAATCCGGTTTATCTATACACTATTATTAACAAAAACTCAAGCAGATGTATTTGAGGATTGTAACTTAATACCCAAAACTTGGGTATAAGCTCCTCGTGCTTGAGTAACGCCAATTGTGCGTTCGGCTGATTCTATCATCGGACGACGCAAACTCACAACTATAAATTGTGCCTGTTGTGCCTGTTGTTTAATCATTCTAGCTAATCGTTCTACGTTTGCTCCATCCAAAAACATATCAACCTCGTCAAAGGCATAAAATGGCGATGGGCGGTAGCGTTGGAGGGCAAAGATAAAGCTCAAGGCTGTGAGTGATTTTTCTCCCCCAGACATGGAAGCTAGGCGCTGTACAGGTTTGCCTTTGGGGTGTGCGACTAAATTCAAGCCGCTGCTGAACGGATCTTCAGGATCTTCGAGTTGCAGGTAGCCATCCCCATCTGAAAGGATGGCAAAAATGGATTGAAAGTTTTCATTGACAGCATCGAAAGCTTCTCTAAAAGCAAGTTGTCGTAATGTAGTAAAGTTTTCAATCCGCAAAAGTAACTCGGTGCGCTCCCCTTCTAATGTCTGCAATTTTTGCGTAAGTTCCTGGAGACGGTTTTGGGTGCGTTCGTATTCTTCCAAAGCCAGCATATTTACGGGTTCCATTGCTTGCAAACGTTTAGCAAGCGATCGCAATTCTTTTTGCAATTCTTCCAAATCTACCTGATCTGGAACTTCTGGCAAAGGATTTGGTAATTCTGCTCCGACATCCCGCAACTGGCTTTGCAAAGCAACTAATTCCTCCCGGCGCTTCTCTTGGGTTTCTTGGAGTTTTTCCAGTTCCCATTCCAATTGCTGTTGACGCAAAAGATGCGATCGCACTTCCTGTTCTGTGGCGTCGCGTTTTCGCTTCTCTTCTCCCAAATTCTGTTCCATTTGACTCAGCGTAGCGCGTATTTCAGCTATTTGAGTGCTGAGTGCTGAGTGCTGAGTGCTGAGGGAAGTTATTTGATTTTGTCGTGTTTCTTGCTCATGATGATATTGGGTAATCCGTTGTTCAGCTTCCTGGATTCTCTCTTGCAGCCTTTGCTGCTGATTTTCCAGATTTTTTAATCTTTGCTCGGCTTCCCGTAATGCTGCTTCCCGTTGTTGTAATTGTTGCTCTTGTCCTTTAATTGTTGCCTGAATTTGTTGCCATTCACTGGGGGTTTGGGATGATTCCAACTCTGCTAACACCTGTCGCAATTGTTGCAACTGGCTTTCTTGTCCTGGTAATTCCCGATCCAAAACTTCCAAGCCAGATTGAGCCGTCGCGAATTTTTCGCTGTTTTGTGCGAGTTGCGAACGCGTTCCTGCCAATTGCGCCGTCAAACTCTTAATATCTTTCTGCAACTGCTCCAATTGCAACTGCTGTTCTCGCCGCGCCTGGCGTGCTTCTGTTACCTCCTGCGCCAGTCGTTTTGTTTTGGCTAACAAAGTAGCGATCGCCTCAGTACAACGCTCTAAAATTCGCTCAATGTCTACCAAGCGATTTCTCAAAGCAATTGCTTCCTCAGATTCTGCTGCTTCCACATTGCCAAACCGCAACGACGAACGCTGTGTATTGCTACCACCAGTCATTGCACCGCTAGTTTCCAACAATTCCCCATCTAAGGTGACAATGCGATATAGTCCTAAGTTTTTCCGCGCCGCCTCAAGACTAGCGAATACTACCGTATTGCCAAAAACATAGCTGAATACGTCTTTATAGCGGCGATCGCAATCGATTAAATTAACGGCATAGTTAACAAAACCGTTAGCAAAACGCAGCGTTGCATCTTGAGTAAACTTCTGAGCATGAATTTTATTCAGCGGTAAGAAAGTTGCTCTCCCAGCACGCTTTTGCTTGAGCAATTCAATACCCGCTGCGGCAATACCATCATCTTCCACCACAATATGTCCCAAGCGTCCACCAGCAGCAATTTCCAAAGCTTGCTGATAGCGGGGTTCCACCCGTCCTAACTGCACAACTAAGCCACAAAGTCCAGGCATTCCCGATTGCAAAATCACTTTGCTAGCTTGAGTACCTTGCACTTCTTGCTGTGCTTGCGCTTGCGCCTCTATTTTATCCAACTGCCGTTGTTTTTCCCGTTGCTCTTGCAATAGCCGCTTTTGGGTTTCCTGTTGGATTTGTAATTCTTGCTCTGTAGCTGAGAGATTTTGGGCTAAATTTTGAATAGGTTCACTAGAGCCATTAAATTCCGTTTCAACTCGAATACACTCAGCTTGTTTTTCTGCTAATTCGGGTTCGTCGCGTTCAATTAACTGAGTTTGTTCTTGGATAAGCTGCTGTAATTGGCTATTTCTTTCCCTGAGTTGTGCTTGCTCTGTGCGTTGCGGTTCCAAAGTTTGCAGCAAAGTTTCAATTTGACGGTTTAATGCCGTCTGTTGCTGCACCCACGCTTCTGAAGCCGAGGCAATTTCCGCTGCTGCTTCGCGGGAATTTTGTAGCGCTTGTTGCGCCTCATCCCTTTGCTGCTGACAATAGACGATAGATTGCCCTTCTACAACCTGTGTTCCGGCAATTTGTTCAAGAGAATGCTGATGTTGTTGAATTTCTTGCGCTTGTTGAGCCAGACGTTTAGCAGTTTCTTGCAAAGCCGTTTCTAATTCCGTTTGCTGACGCTGAAGTTGTTTGCGTTCCGCCTCTTGAGTAGCGAGAGTCGATTGCACCGCCAAAAGTTCATCTTCTCCCAATGCTTTCACATGAGCATTGAGTTGTTCCAGCTCGACAGTTTTTTGAGCAATCTCCGAATTCAGGGTTGTGAGTTGAGTAGTGAGTTCACCAAAATTGCGATCGCCACTTTGAAGTTGCGTAACTAACTTTTCTTGTTGTGCTTGCAGAGAACGCCATGATAAAACCGCTTCCCAGGATTGCTTCTGGAGAAATTCCGTACGGAGTTTTTGATATTTTTCCGCTTTAGCACGATCTTGGGAAAGGCGATCGCGCTGTACAGTTAATTCTGTCTCAATAATCCGACAGCTATCTTCCTTCTCCTTCACCTCATCCAAAGTTGCTTTAGCTTGGTGAATCTTGCGATCAAACGCCGCCACCCCCGCCAATTCATCAATAATTTCCCGACGTTCCTTAGCATTCATCGAGATAATGCTAGTCACATCCCCTTGCAGCACGACATTATAACCTTCCGGATAAACCCGCAGGTTACTTAATTCCTCATGCAACTCCGTCAGCGTACAGCCTACACCATTGATATAGTAATTCGACGTATAAGTCCCTTGGTGAGTAACTCGCAGCCTTCTAGTTACACTCCACTCAGTCGGGGACTGGGGAAAATCCCTATCTTCCTCTACTTCCTCTGCGCCTCCTTCACTTTGCGCCTTTGCGCCTTTGCGTGAGACATCCTCCCCCGACAAATCAAACGTCACCGTCACACTAGCCTCAATAGAAGCCCGCCCCTTAGACGTTTGCGTATTATTAACCAAATCCGGCAGGCGATCGGCCCGCATTCCCTTAGAACTAGAGAGTCCTAGACAAAACAGCAGTGCATCAAGAATATTAGATTTCCCGGAACCATTTGGCCCAGATATGACAGTACACCCCGGCAGCAAAGGGACTGAAGTAGTACCGCCGAAGGATTTGAAGTTGGTAAGTTCCACGCGCTTGATATGCACCATAGGCGCTGGTTAACTCGGCTAATGAAGAACAAGTGTATCAATTAATTACAGATTCGCAAGAGGGTAAGACAGAAAATTCAGGATTATTGAACCACAGAGGCACAGAGAACACAGAGGGTTTAGCAGCAAATTGAACCAGTTGGTATAGTTTGAATCATCTATGAGCCATCTGAATCTTAATCGTAAAAATGCTCAAACATCCTTTTTTAACACTGCTATTGACTGATTTATTGGCAGATGTTGGGGGTTAATTGATTAATCAGTAGTCTGAAATTTAAGAATTTCCTAATAGAAAATCGTCAAGAAGAAGTTGGGAGAACTGCGCGATGAGCTACCCTCCGCCGGAGGCGATCGCAAACAATCAATAATAATCCCTCTTTGCTGGATCGCTATCAGTTGGTTCACGATTTATTACTAGAGCATTTTGCAAGTATGTAAGATTATATTATGTGTAGATAAATAATAAGGTAAATTATGCAACTAGAAGATTACTTTGACTTTCAGCGTCCTGATGATATTCGATTGAAAGGTACAAGAGTAGGAATTGAAACTATCCTTTATGATTTCATCCATCGGTGTCGGACTCCAGAGGAAATTACCCAAAGTTATCCATCAGTAACTCTAGAGCAGGTATATGCAACTATTCTCTATTACCTACATAACAAAGAAGCAGTCAGTGCTTACATAGCTGATTGGCTAGAACATAGTCACAGAATGCGAGAAGAACAGCGATGCAATCCCCCGCCAGTTGTAGTCAAATTACTGAAACTGAAAGCTGAAAGAGAAGCAATGAAAAAAGCACATGACTCTCAAATATCTTCTTGATGAAAATGTCGATAAAGTCTACAAGCGACAATTTATCCAGCGCAACCCTACATTAATCATGTGGGTGGTTGGTGATCCTGGCGCTCCTCCCAGAGGCACATTAGATCCAGAAATATTATGCTGGTGTGAGGAGCACGACTTTCTTTTGGTCACAAATAACCGCACATCTATGCCTGGATATTTAGCTGAACATGTTGCCCAAGATCGTCATGTACCAGGTATTTTTATTTTGAATGATAAATTAACTATCGGTCAGACTATTGATGAATTGATTTTAATTGCTCAAGCATCTTTTAATGATGAATATCAAAACCAAATTGTTCACTTACCACTGCTTCAATAGTAATAATGCCTATAATGTATAGTTCTGAGCAGAAAGGAATAAACTTATGACGACTACTTTAGATGCAAGTAATCTCAGACTCAAAGATGTTCAACACTTTTTGAAATTGACAGAACAGTTAAATGACTCATTTACATCATTGCTATCGTTAGAAAACCTCACAGAATTTGAGCAACAAGAATTACAGGTTATCCGTAATATATTCCGTGAATACTACTCAGAAGGTAAAATATCGGAAGGACAAATAAAATTTCTCTTCCTCGCACCATTAATGAAGTTAGCTGGCTTTTATGATTCCAGTATTAAGATTACCTTAGAAGAAAATATTGCTGATATTTCCGTCGAAGATGAAGATACAAACATCAAAGGACGGATGGACATTTTGGCTGTTAATAAAACTCAAGGTAAAAAAGTAACTACACCCTTTTGGATACTGGTGATTGAATCTAAAAATAGTAGTTTTAATGCCTCAGAGGGGTTGCCACAATTGCTTACCTATGCTTACAAAAGCCTAGAAAATCAAACATCAGTTTGGGGTGTGACTACCAACGGGATGGATTACCAGTTTGTCTACTTACAGCAAGGAGATCCTCCAATTTACCAATTATTGCCAAAGCTGGATATAACTCGCTCTGAATCTTCAATCGAATTGTTGCAAATCTTCAAATCAATCTGCAAATTATAGTTTAATTTTTTTCTCTTTTACCGGATGTAGCACGAGGAGTTTTAACGGTTGCTGAATTTTGCAGAATTGCGATTTCCTTTTGTGCATCTTTATAACTATTTTTTTCCCCAGTTTGTTGAAACAATTTTGCAGCTTTTTTAAAATCTGCGATCGCACCCTTTTTATTTCCCACTTTAGTGCGAGTTATGCCCCGGTTATAGTAGGCTAAGGCGTAGTTAGAATTAATTGCGATCGCCTGGGAGTAATCTTTATTAGCTGCTTTTTTATTTCCCATTTCCAGATAAGCGTTACCACGGTTATTGTAAGCCGCAGCATCTTTAGGATCTAGTTCAAGCGCTTGGTTGTAATCTTCAATTGCACCTTGATAATCTCCAAAAGAAAAGCGGTGAAGTCCTCTGCGGATGTAAGCTGTGATTAACTTTGGATTAATCTGCAAAACTTTGTTGTAATCTTCAGTAGCTTCCACCTGATTTCCCTGGTCACTATAAATATCACCACGATTCAGATAAGCTTCTATATATTTGGGATTGATATTAATTGCGTTCGTGTAATCCTTAATTGCAGCATCTTTTTGTTTATTAGCAACTTGAGTTACACCCCGCTGATAATAGGCTCTGGCATCATTAGCATTAATCCCAATTACTGTATTAAAATCCTGAATTGCTGCTTGTCTAAGCTTGAGGCGACGACGGAGAATACCCCGCTGCAAATAGGCTTCTGTATAGTCAGGCTTGAGGGCGATCGCTTTGCTAAAATCTCCAATTGCTCCTTTATTATCTTTTAATTTCATCCGAGTCAGGCCCCGCCCATAATAACTATATGGATTTTTAGAATCAAGTTTAATTGCTTGAGTATAATCAGCGATCGCTTCTTTATGCTTACCTAATCCGTAAAGAGAAAATCCTCGGTCATAATAGGCATTAGCATCTTGAGGATTGAGCAAAATCGCTTGGCTAGAGTCTGCTTGTGCTTTCTGGTAGTCTCCTAATCGATAAAAAGCATCACCTCGCCTATTATAAGCCAGTGCATTTTGGGGATACAATTCAATAGCTTGAGTGAAATCTTCAACTGCTGCTTGGAACTTTCCTCCCTCATATTTGCTGACTCCTTGCTGATATAATTGTTGAGCATTACTTACATGTTTGGGCGGCTGTAAAAACCAAGCTCCGACGCCAATTGTCAGGCAGCCAGCTATCCCTCCTAAAATTAGCCAATTTTTTTTCTGATTCTGTTTTTGCTGCTCACGAGCCTGATTTGTTAATTGTTTTAAATCTTCTAAAACTTCTGTTGCAAATTGGTAGCGCTTACGATAGTCAAACCGCACCATTTTATTGATAATTTTTGTGATTTTTCTGCTAATTTTTATAGTTTTATTACACCAGATAATCTCACCTGTTAGCCGATGTCTCTGACTTTGCAATGTGGATATATCACTTTCTTGCAAACCCATAATTGCTGCGATCGCAACTATACCTAAAGCGTATATATCACTATTGTATTTAGGGTTTCCACGAATTTGTTCATCAGGTAGATATTCAGAATTTCCAATAGTCGTAGTGATGACTTCTTTGACAACACCAAAGTCAACCAAAACTAACTTATTATCTGACTCTCTACGAATAATATTTTCTGGTTTAATATCCCGATGAATTACCCCATGAACATGCACAAATACTAAAATTTCTAATATCTCTAATAAAAGACTAATTAATTGTTCTTCTCTCAGAGGTTTTCTCTGTAAAACTTCTTCATTTAAAGAATTGCCAGGTATGTATTCTTGGACAATATAGAATTCTTCCTTTTCTTCAAAATAAGCAACTAGCTTTTGGATTTGATCGTGTTCCTGTCCTAATTTTTCTAAAGTTTTTGCTTTACTTGCAAACAAAGAGTGTAGAACTTTTAAAGTTTGCGAATTGTTACTGGGAGGACGTAGCTGCTTCACTACAAGTCGGCTAGCGGGAAGGCTAGTATCTTCAACTAGATAGGTTTGTGCTACTTCCCCTGTATTCAGAACTGTCAGTATTCGGTAACGTCCGTCCAGCAGATGACTATTCATCAATATAAATATAGTCTTATCTTTAATTATTGGATTATAGCTTACGTGGTATTAATGAGTGTTATTAAATACGCATATAAAATTTATTAAAAAACTCCGATTCTTACAACAGAATACAAGTATTAATAATCAGCCATCTGATATATATTTTTCTGTAACTATTTTTCTATATGGGAAAAATATAACAGATTCAATCGGCTCTATTTTATCAGGTTTGGGTAAACTATGTGCAGCAAATAACAGGTGAGCCTATGGGGGGTTAAATATGCATATCATTTTCTCCATATTCTTCAGCAATCCCACCCATGACAACTGATGCCAGAATGAGGTAAAAAAGGGGCAATTTGAATTATCCAGAACCCCACGTAAAAGATTGAAAATCAACGGATTTGGAGAAAACAAAGATCAGGCAGTTACTGCGAAGCGTCAATTGCTTAAGGCATTGAGTCGCCGCGATAAAACTGCTATTAATAGCTTAATTGCAGGGTGGCAGCCGATTCTAGGGGCAGAAAAGTTAACTGATTTGATTGTTAACGAAGTAATGGTCGAATGCGATTCAGATAGCCACAGGTGGTTTTGTCAAACTTTTTTTGGACAATTCCAATATGTACAGATGCAGCGAAAAGCCCAAACTAACATTTTTAGAATCTTAGTGGATGAAGGCTTGAAACCGGGTGAAGACTTCAGCTTTGGCTTAGATGGCGAAATAATTATAAGCGATCGCGCTCAGCAAATCTTACTCAGCCAATTGCCAAAGGAACACATAGCCTCATTTGAGGCTCAATTGCAGTCCTCCCCAGTTCCCAATCCAGTCGCCGCCATTGAACAGCAATTAGGGTGTCCATTTTTTACCAATTTAACGAAAATTGCAAATCGACAAATACAGGTGTTGAGTAATTCCCAAGCAGCAGCTTATCTGGGAGTGCTGATAGCTGGGCTAGTGAAGCGTCATCCCGAACTTCAAAATGTGGATTTCCCTACACTATTTATTGTCAGCACTCTCGAAGGGTTGCCACAAAAACGAGCAACGGCAATCCTCAACGATCCTCAAACAGATCCTGAGTTCGATGAGACTATCATTTTCCAGCATTTATTAGCAGCAATGGAAGATACAGAATATCATCGCATTGTTGGTTTAGATGGTGTTATTAGTATCGAACAGCTTAAAAAACTGGATTTAGTTTGGTGTGGCGATCGCCGAATTTCAGAAATAATAGCCATGATGGAAAAATGGCATTCCAGAAAAGAAATCAGGAGCCAGGAGCCAGGAGCCGATAGCCAAAATAATTCATAATTAATAATGGGCTACGCCTCGCTACACTTTAAGCGTAGCTATGCCGCAGGCTTTACGTAATTCATACTTACAATTAGTGTGAGCTTCTGAACCCTCTAATGATTGAAGACCACTAAATAAAATATTTAGTGTGAGCTTCTGTACCCATTTTAATTACGAATTACGTACAGCTAACGCATCGGAGGCACTATTACGAATTACGAATTAGCAATTATCTAAGCTGGTATAACAAATTTTTCGCTCCCAGCTAGCCCAAAGGCAGCATGAATAGCTTGCAAAGCCTTAACACCTTGCTCTTGTGCCACGACGCAACTAATTTTGATTTCTGAGGTAGCAATCATTTGAATATTGATTTGGTGTTGGGCTAACGCTTCAAACATTTTAGCGGCAACACCCGGTTGTCCCACCATACCTGCACCGACAATACTCACTTTTGCGATCGCACTATCCAAAACAACTTCACCCCATCTTAATTCTGCGGCTACTTGAGTGAGCATTTTTTTGGCATTTTCTCCATCCATTCGCGCAACAGTGAAGGCAATATCTCGCCTGGGAATACCATCAATCACCCGACAGCGCTGAGATTGAATGATCATGTCAACGCTAATATTATGCTGCGCTAATAGTCCAAACAACTTCGCCGCCATCCCTGGACGATCTGGCAATTGACGAATGGCAAGACGCGCTTGGTTCATATCTAAGGCGACACCACGCACGGGGGGAGGGGAGAAGGGGGGGAGGGGGAGAGGGGGAGACAAAGGAGAAAGTGCTTCTTGTTTCCTTGTGCCCTTATCCTCTTCTTCTATTTCAAAGGCTGTACGGAGTGCAGCAACGGCGCGATCGCACGCAGCAGCATCGACTACGCAACTCACTTTGACTTCACTGGTAGAAATCATCTGGATGTTCACCCCTGCTTCTGCTAAGGTGGCGAACATCTTGGCAGCCACACCGGGACGCCCAATCATACCTGCGCCGGCGATGCTGACTTTGGCGATATTATGTTCTACCATAACCTCGGCTTCTTCAGATTTGGGGTTAGATTGACTTCTCAGTGCTGGGGCGATGGCGGCTGTTACTGCTTCTGCCCGCTTTAATATTGGTGTTGTGACAGTAAAAGCAATGTCATTACTATTACCTTCATGAATTGACTGAATAATCAAATCCACGTCCACTTTTTGCCGGGAAATTTCGCCAAATAACCTTGCTGCTACACCCGGTTTATCAGGTACGCGCAACAGAGAGACTTTCGCTTGGTCGGTGTCAAATTCTACATTATCTACTGGACGGGCAATTTCTAAATTTACTAGCGATCGCCCTTGGGGTTTGGGTGATGTTACCCAAGTACCAGGATCATCTGTCCAGCTAGACCGAACTACTAAGGGAACACCATAATTACGGGCAATTTCCACAGCACGGGGATGCAGCACTTTGGCCCCCAAGCTAGCTAGTTCCAGCATTTCATTGCAGGTGATTTCATCGATTAACTGGGCTTGGGGAACTAGGCGGGGATCTGTAGTTAAAATACCAGGCACATCTGTATAAATTTCACAAAAATTTGCTCTTAATGCTGCTGCTACAGCTACCGCTGAAGTGTCAGAACCGCCACGTCCCAAAGTTGTAATTTCCATCTCCCCAGTGCTAGATATACCTTGAAATCCTGCTACTACAACTACTTTGCCTTCATTAAGATGTCGGCTGAGGCGATCAGTTTCAATATGCAAAATCCGAGCGCGGGTGTGTTCAGCTTCGGTAACAATTCCCACCTGAGCACCAGTCATTGAAATTGCAGGCTGTCCAAGTTCCTGTAACGCCATACTGACTAAGGCAATAGTTACTTGCTCACCAGTAGAAAGCAGCATATCCATTTCCCGGCGGTTAGGACTTATAGAAATTTCATTGGCTAGTTTGACAAGTCCATCGGTGGTTTTACCCATTGCGGAAACCACTACAACAAGCGAGTTTCCTGCTTTCACAGTTTTGTAAACACGCTGTGCAACAGCTTGAATACGTTCGACTGAACCGACAGATGTACCACCGTATTTTTGAACTATGAGCGCCATAACTTTTATTCAATCAATTGTGCCTGCTTTCATCAATGCCCCGCCGGGTCAAAAAGCTGTGCAAGCATTATCAGCTATTTAGTTTACTAACTTATCAGAATCAGTTGACACAAAAAACCTGTAATTTATATTTTGTTAGCGATTTTTCGCGTAGCGATCTAATTTAATTAAGTTCTCGTAAGTTTGCTATCAGTAGCAAAAGTAGAAAATAGTGTACTCCGTACTCCGCCAGATCAGGACGTAACAATAATTATACCCACACAATTCATAAGCGATCGCTCATCAATGAATCGGCGATCGCGTGATAATTATTCAAAAACTACATCTTCGTAAAGTGCTGCCATTGTTTCCTCAAAATCCACGCTGTTTAGTCGAAATGATTTATGTTCTGCTGTGTAGGATTGTAAAACCCATAGCCCCTGTTCATTGCGTCGAAAACATTCAACTCGTTGACGCTTTGTATTAATCAATACATATTCTTGGAGACTTTCCAATACCTGATAATCGGCGAATTTGTCGCCACGGTCAAAGGCTTCAGTCGAGTTAGATAAAACTTCGACAATTAAACGAGGAAATCTTTTATAAGCTGGCGTTTCTTGATCTCGTTGCTCGCAAGTAACCATAACATCGGGATAATAAAAGCGATTCAGAGATTCAATTCGGGCTTTCATATCAGCGATGTAAACACGACACCCAGTCCCACGGACATGATTACGGAGGAAAGTAGCAAGGTTTCCGGCGACGGTAACTTGTGCGTCAAGCACTTCAGATTTTGCGTAGATATAACCGTCGATGTATTCATGTTTGACAGGGTTTCGTTCCTCTATTTGGAGGTACTCTTCAGGAGTAAGGTAGTTTTGCTGAGGCGAGGCTATCATGGTTGAAATTTTGTGGGCTGAGTTATAGGATAGCGTTTGCTGTTGATTGAAGTTGGTTTTTGAGTATTAATAAAACCCAACAACAAGCTTACGCTAGAACAAAGGAACTAAAAATTAGGTAATAAACCTGCTTGTTTACAAATTTCATTAGCAGTAATACGATCAATGGTACGATGCCGCTTTACAGGAAGAGTTTTTATATCATTAGTATAAATAGAATGATTTCCTCCTTATCTTAATAAATAAAAGCCATTTGCTTCTAAGTATTTAATGAGATCTTTTCGTTTGACTGACACACTCAAACCTCTATAGGAAATTGTTCCAGCAAAGAACCACCTGTGGGAATTTCCTTATTTTGTTGACGATAGGCAAGAATCATTTCTTTGGTTGCGTCTTGTAACATAGCCCTGCATTCTTCTATAGTTTCTCCCTCAGTGATAACTTCTTGCCATTCAATGAGTTGTCCCATATATCCGCTATTAGTTTTTGTATATTTTGCAGTGTATGTAATTAACATTTCTGTGTTTGCAAAGATAATTATATGATTTATCGTAACTAATTTTTTGCTGGGCGTAGGCGTAGCCCGCACTTCTCTACGAGACCAAGGCGTAGCTTGCTTCTCGGTAGGAGTACGACTTGGCTACTTCGACTGCGCTCAGTACAAGTCAGTGACCATCGTAGACATCGCTCTCCATCATTTACAACCATATTAAGAGCGGTTCCAAGTGGTTAATTACCAAGAATGATAAATCTTGACAACGGTTGATTAATCTGCGATCGCAAGCTTTCGGCTCAATGGTATACCAAAATGAATGCGTGAATTACTCAAATGAGAATACATTCAGGCGAATTTAGAAAGTAAAAGCTCCTTTTGCTTGCGGAAAACACCAAAATGAGAAAGCAAACTGGGGTTTGAGAAAGTAAAAGCTTATTTTGCTTGCGGAAAACGTCGAAATGAGAAAGCAAACTGGGGTTTGAGTAAGTAAAAGCTCCTTTTGCTTGCGGAAAACGTCGAAATGAGAAAGCAAACTGGGGTTTGAGTAAGTAAAAGCTTATTTTGAGAAAGTAAAAGCTTATTTTGAGTAAGTCGAATGGCATTTTTACTTAGTTCAATATGAATTTTAGTCTAGGCGATACCTTCGGTGAGCTTCGCTAACGCGCTTTTCAGTTTTATCACGGTGCGCTTTGCACAAAACTAGCTTATTCTGGATTTGGAGGGAGGCGATCGCGAAGACTTGCCAAATTTTCACAACACTTGATAGTGCTGGAATGACTTACCCCTAATCGTTGCTCAAAAATCTCCAAAGCTTGCAAATACAACGGTTCAGCTTCGGTGTAACGTCCTTGTAAATAGTAGAGCTTTGCCATATTGCTGAAGCCACAGGCGACATCTGGATGTTCTTCTCCCAGCATTTGACGCCAGAGTGCCAAAGCTTGGATTAAAAGGGGTTCGGCTTCACTATATCTGCCTTGAGAAAAGTAGAGTACTGCTAGATTGTTGAGGCTTTGTGCGACATCTGGATGTTCTTCTCCCAGCGGTTGATGCCTGAGTGCCAAAGCTTGGATGTAAAGGGGTTCGGCTTCGCTGTATCTGCCTTGGGAGTCGTAGAATGCCGCTAGGTTGTTGAGGCTAGCGGCGACATCTGGATGTTCTTCTCCCAACAGTTGACGGCTAAGTGCCAAAGCTTGGATGTAAAGGGGTTCGGCTTCGCTGTATCTGCCTTGGGATTCGTATATAGCGGTTCTCGTTTGGATGCAATACAGTTTGACCTCTCTCCAAACCTCTCTCCTAAAAGGAGAGAGGCTTTGAATCTTACTCCCCTTCCCTTGTAGGGAAGGGGCTGGGGGTTAGGTCTGTATTGCACTCAACTGATAACCGCTATAGTAACGCTAGGTTGTTGAGGCTAGTGGCGACATCTGGATGTTCATTTCCGAGCAGTTGACGCCAGAGTGCCAAAGCTTGGATTAAAAGGGGTTCGGCTTCGCTGTATCTGCCTTGGGAGTAGTAGAGTAACGCTAGGTTATTGAGGCTAGAGGCGACATCTGGATGTTCTGCTCCCAGCAGTTGGCACCTAAGTGCCAAAGCTTGGATTAAAAAGGGTTCAGCTTCGCTGTGTCTGCCTTGGGATTCGTAGAGTCTCGCTAGGTTGTTGAGGCTAAGTGCGACAGATGGATGTTTTTCTCCCAGCAGCTTGCGGTAGAGTGCTAAAGCTTGGATATAGAGGGGTTCGGCTTCGCTGTATCTGCCTTGGGATTCGTAGAGTCTCGCTAGGTTGTTGAGGTTAAGTGCGACAGATGGATGTTCTTCTCCCAGCAGTTTGCACCTGAGTGCCAATGCTTTGATGTAAAGGGGTTCGGCTTCGCTGTATCTGCCTTGAGATACGTACAATGCCGCTAGGTTGTTGAGGCTACGTGCGACAGATGGATGTTCTTCTCCCAGCAGCTTGCGCCAGAGTCCTAAAGCTTGGATGTAAAGGGGTTTGGCTTCGCTGTATCTGCCTTGATATCTGTAAAGTCCCGCTAGGTTGTTGAGGCTAACGGCGACATCTGGATGTTCTTCTCCCAGCAACTTGCGCCGGAGTGCCAATGCTTGAATTAAAAGGGGTTCTGCTTCGCTGTATCTGCCTTGCGAACAGTAGAGTTCCGCTAGGTTATTGAGGCTAGTGGCAACATCTGGATGTTCCTCTCCCAAGCGTTTTTTAGTGACTTTTAAACACTCTTTATACCAAGGTGCTGCCTGGTCATATAATCCTTGACCATTGTAAAATGTAGCGTTGCCGAGGAAAGGCCAAATTAAATCATCATCGCTGAGGTATTCAATGAGATGATTCGCTACTTCAGCTATATGAGGAATGGCAGGAGAAACGGCGGTGATTTGCTCAAGAGTGGGAGTTTCAGAAATATCTTTAGCGACTGCTACCATTACCCGACAAAGCGATCGCTTTAATTCCTCCGCCTGTTCTAAACCTGTAAGCTTATATTGAAAAAACTCCCGCAGCAGTGGATGCAATTGATAAATTCCCTCACCTTTGCGCTGGAGTAAATGCAGATTCAGCAAGCTATCGTCTCTAATTTCCTCTAAATCTTCGACATCTTCCTCTGGTAAACACTGTTCTACCAACTTCCAGGGTATAGGTGCGGCGGCAAATAAACTCAATAAACAACCCAGTTGCTTATCGTCATCCTCTAATTCCTGCCAACTCAACTCAAAGGCTGCTAACACACCTCGTTGTGCTGTCATGTCAGCTTCCGACTTAGATTTAGACAGGGAACGCTCATCTAATCGCTTGTTTTGCAACCGCCGCAACATTTCTGCTAAAGATAAATCCTGTTTGCGCGCCAGATAGCGCCCAACTAATTCCACACCCAAAGGTAAATATCCCAGCCACTCACACAACTGATTTGCTAAAGCTAATTCTCGCTCAATTCGCTCTGGTGTTTCTTTGAGTAAAGACCTTAATAACACCAGCGCCGCTTCTGGTTGCAGCACATCCAAAGATAACTTTGCGATGCGTCCCAAGTTTTGGCGTGTAGTCATCAACACTTTAAACCGAGAAGGTAGCGACTGTAAGTAAGGCTTGACTTGCTCGTAATCGCTGACATCATCCAACACTAGCAGCACATCACCTTCACGCCAACGCTGCCAGCAATATTGCACTTGCGCGAGTAATTTCTTTTGAGAATCTTCTGTTAAATTCTCTGGCGGGTTTAAATCAAGCTGCGTTCTGGCAAACTGCACAACTTGAATGCCCACATCCCCAGTTTTTGGTAGCAACCAGCAAAGCCCACCGTTGTATGTTTCGCGGTGCTGGATGGCATATTGTAGGGCGAGTTCTGTTTTACCGACTCCACCCATCCCCGCGATCGCTGCGATCGCAACTTGTTTATTATCCTGCAAAAGTTGGTGGAGTTTTTGCAATTCTTCCTCACGCCCGACAAACTTCTCTACCCCACTCAGGGGCAAATTTTGCGGTATTTCAGTAGAGACTATCGATTCCCCTTGGGGCGACTTTAGTCAGAAGTTTAAGGTGTTACCAGAAATGGTATTAGTTCCACCTTTAATATTTATCCCCTGCCAATTTTCAATAATAGTGTTCGTCAGTTGAGGTTGTGCTTCATTGGCTACAGCTTCCACAGCTTGAGCAATTTCAGGATCTTTCTTTGCCGCTTCCTCTACTTGCTGCCCAATAAGATAAGCTTGACCATAATCGAAAGCTTGTGTTTTAGCCTGTTCGATAACCTTCGCCGTGTTAGGTTCCTTGCGTTTCAGCAGAACTAACAACTTTTCGCCTTCATCCCAAGCCTTTTCGCCGATGATTTCACCAGTTTTTTCAAAGGCTTTGGTGATTACCAAAGTTGCGATCGCTGCTGCTGTCAGTGATACTGGCTCCATAAGTTTGCCAAAACATCCGAGATTATACTTATGGTTCTCAGTCTACAGCCTATAAATATCTCATGCAGAACAAATAGCAAAAGAAATTATAAAACAATTTAAGGGACGACTTCTACAGGTGAAATCGTCCCTCTCAATTTCTAAAAGTAAAATCTTACTTATCTGCTTACCCTTGCAGGTTCAACCCACTCATCCCAAGAGCTATCGTAGCCATCATAAGTAATTTTATAAAGTTTTTTACTAACTTCTAAAACTCGCCCTTGATACCATTTACCCTTCCACAAAATTCTTACTGAATCTCCCTTTTCAAAGGATGCCCGGAAACGTGCAGTTTCAACCCATTCATTCCAGGAGCTATCATAACCATCGTAGGTGATATAGCACTTCTTCTCATCAACATTAAGTACCGTTGCTGGATACCATGTTCCTTTCCAAAGAACCTCAGCTTTTTGTCCTACAGAACATGGTGAAGCAGCAAAAGCGCTGGGAATTAATGTTCCTACCCAGGTTGCCATGAAAATCCCAGCAAACAATAATTTCTTTTTCATTATTTTTTTATCTTTAATCGAGAAAAGCAAATTTTGATTATTAATGGAAATTTAATTCAAAATTTGCAACTAACTGTCACTATTTTTATGGATTTAAATTAGCGATCGCCTCAGCAAAAATCACGAATTTACAGCGCAGTATGTGAAGATAGCGCTGGTCTGTTCCGCATTTAATTTTAACAGTAGTTCTCGATGTTACTTAAATTAGCCTGCTATCTGGGCAAGAGATATTTTAAAAGAAGGGAATAGAAATTTTTGCCCACGAATTAGTAACGGTTGTTTAAGAACAATACTTCCTAACAAATAGGCAGTAATTAATAGCGCCTTACCTGACATAGTTGTGGCATTGATTAGGGCAGATTCAGGCGATCGCCTCCTCGATTATTTTAAATCTGGTACTTAAACAGTCCTAAGTGTTGAAACTATTATGAAATATTTGTCAACAGTTGTTTTTCAAAATAAACACGATAGAGTTCGCAACGAGGTTTAATGCGATCGCCTTCATAGCTGATCAATCCCAACCCGTCGAGCTTATAAGTATCAGTCGGATCAAGATAAATACTTTGCTTTGCTTTGACAAGTTCAGCATATTTCTTTGCCAGGCTGGGTTTTTCTTGCAGGAGCACCCAGCGTCGCCATAAATGATAGCGGTAAATGCCACCGTTGGCGATCGCCTCCTGTAACAGTTCTTCTAAAGTGATTCCTTGAGAGCAAATATAATACAGAGCAATCCGAATCAGTGCTGGATGACCTCCTACAAGCGACATCAGTTGAGCAGATTCATCACCATAACTCCAGTCTAGCCCGTGCCGTTGGGCTAATTCTTTTACCTGCCGCTGGGTGAATTCTGTTAGACGGATAGGTAGTCCTATATTAAATGGCGAACGATTGATATCGAGAGTCACATACACTTCTGTGGAGTAAACTACCACTAATCTCAGTTTCTGCCAGTTGATATTTTGTCGTGCTTCCTCATACCACGAGCGCAACAGAGCAAAGAATTCCTGAGCAATTTGAGGATGTTCAAAAAAGTGGTCAACTTCGTTCAACACTAGAACCACTGGATTTTGACTCTGCTTTAGCAAATAGGTCTGGAAATAAAGACTGCAATTTAACTTAGAGTTAATTTTTTCATCCCATTTTTCATTCAAGTTGGGGTCAATACCTAATTCTTTCGCAACTCGCCAGCAAAGAGAACGCAGTAACTTATTTAAATCAGTCAGATAGGTTGAATCGATTTGGGTGCAATTCAAATTGATTGTGTGATAACCTTGCTTTTCGGCAAAAGCTAACAACCGCAGCACCAGAGAACTCTTACCCATCTGTCTTGGCGCTCGAATCCGAATCATACAGCCTGGTTGAATGACTTCGCGATCAACCAGTTCTTCAATCAGAGGACGTTCGATATAGAAGGGAGAATTTAGTGGTACGGGGCCATCTGGATATGGCCAAAGATGTTCAGGTTGGTGAGGCTGTTCGTCATCAAATGAGTCTATCAATATAGACTTAGACGAACTTACTTCTTTTGTGTTTAAAGCCAACGAGAGCGCTTGAGCAGTTTGAGTGTTGTTTGGTTGCCTTAATAATGTATAGTCCTCTTTAGATAATTCCAGATTAAAGGTGCTAAAGCATAACTTCAGGCTTTTTTGATCCACACTTGTATTCAAAGACCACAATCGACTCAGTGTTTTGGCAGAAACATTCATGCGATCGCCCAATTCTTGGAGAGTAAAGCGATCGCCGTTGTTCTCCGCTATCTCGACAGCCAAAATAGCTTCCTGTAAGCGCTTCAAACCAGCACAGGTCAGCACAAATCCCCGCCTTCGGATACTCTTAGGTGGTTTCATGTCCCTTGATTATTAACCTGCAATTTTTTTGACCTATATTAACTGTCTCGTAATTGTGGAATTTTTACAATTGGTTATTTGGCTGTTATTTAACTGTTTATAAAATGCTACTTGGGTGGGTGTAATTAAACAACAGGAAATGCTTCTAGCTTGTAGCTACTGCTTATCGCTAAAGCGCCAATTACTAACCTTAGTTTATTTATACTTACGTAAGGTATTTAATCAAGGCTATTTTGCATTGGGAAGATTCGTAGGTTGGGTTGAGGCACGAAACCCAACAAATACGTTGGGTTTTGCTTCGCTCAACCCAACCTACAAAAAAAGGGCGAAGGTATTGTTAACGTAAGGTATTTAATCAAGGCTATTTTGCATTGGGAAGAGACAAGGGAAAGGTGAGAAAGAAATAACAGACCTGTTCAACAATTCCTCTTAGTAGTCTGTCAAGATAAAAATGATGGTAGTAGAGACGCGAAATTTCGCGTCTCTACTAACCGTTAAAATTTAATTGACAGACTACTAGTCCTGTTAGGGTCTGTTTTCTTGCCTTACCGACACCCTTTAGGGTGTAGCGACAGGAACTCTTTTTGCCTGCGCGGACTGAAAAATCAAGATTTTGAGCCTGCATAAGCAGGCTTTGTTGCTGTAGCCTCAGGCTTTTAGAGTTTGAAAACACGCCCCAGCCCCCAGTCCCCAATCCCTTTAATCAAAAGGCGTCGCAGTCAAGTGATTCCACATACAGCTTGAGGGCTGTGATATTATGGGAGACTGCTGCATACATTTAGCAAAACTAGAAATTAAATCGATCATGGCTCTGACGCAACTGCGAAAACAAGAAATAATCTCTAACTACCAGGTTCACGAAACCGATACCGGCTCTGCCGAAGTCCAAGTTGCCATGTTAACTGAGCGCATTAACCGCCTCAGCGAACATCTCCAAGCAAACAAGAAAGACCATTCTTCTCGACGCGGACTTTTGAAGCTAATTGGTCAGCGCAAGAGTCTTCTAGCCTATATTCAACAAGGCAGTCGGGAAAAGTATCAAGCTTTAATTGCTCGCCTCGGTATTCGCGGATAAGGATGATCGCTTATGTCTGCTGAAGAATCTGAACGCAGTCGCTTGCCCTTTGAACCGAACAAAAAGCGCCCAAAACCCGCAAAAACTCAAAGTAAGCCATCAGCACAGCTAAAGACCTCTGAGGAACAGGCTAGCAAGCAGCCGCCTTACACCAAGGAAGAGATGACAATTCCCCAAGTGGTCAGCCAGCGGATGATCCGACGAGTAGCTGGATTCTGTGGTATACCAACAGCTTTGGGCATTATTACCCTAGTTGTCAGCTATCTGCTTGCCATCTACTCCCACATTCAACTACCTCCCATCGCCGTGTTATTGGTAAACATGGGATTATTTGGTTTGGGGGTGTTAGGGATAACCTACGGCGTTCTCTCTGCTTCTTGGGATGAGGACAGAGTTGGAAGTCTGCTAGGTTTGGGTGAATTCAACACCAATTGGGGACGAATGGTGACAGTTTGGCGCGAAACTCGGCAAAAGTAAAGTTTAGTTACCAGCGCTCAGGCATCAGATGACTGCGAGATTGGGTACATTTTAAAGTGAATGTTGAAGTTGAAATTTAATAACTTCAACATTGCTAATTAAAATTTTATAATTCTTTTTATACCCAAGATTCAGTTATTAAGTAGTAATGTGACTGAGCGCTGTATTTTGTTCTGATTATTTGTAATTAAGCGGATAGGCAACAATCAAATTATGCCTATTTATTAAAGAATCTACTCCACTTATTAGGGACTTTCATATGATTATCGTAATGAAAAATGGTTCCCCAGAGGCGGAAATAAATCGCATTAATGAGGAACTAAGTAGCTGGGGACTGACACCAGAAAAAATTGTTGGCCAACACAAAGTGGTAATTGGTTTAGTAGGTGAAACCGCCAACCTAGACCCCCTACAAATTCAGGAAGTTAGCCCCTGGATTGAGCAAGTGTTGCGGGTAGAGCAGCCTTACAAACGGGCTAGCCGCCAGTATCGCCACGGAGAAGCTTCTGAAATAGTAGTTGACACTCCAAGTGGAGCAGTTGTGTTTGGTGAACACCATCCCTTGGTAGTCGTTGCAGGCCCCTGCTCCGTAGAAAATGAAGAAATGATTGTGGAGACGGCACAGCGCGTCAAGACAGCTGGAGCAAAGTTTTTGCGGGGAGGTGCATACAAACCCCGGACTTCACCTTACGCCTTCCAAGGACACGGCGAGAGTGCTTTGGAATTGCTGGCGAGGGCAAGGGAAGTCAGCGGACTAGGCATTATTACAGAAGTGATGGACGCCGCCGACTTAGATAAAATTGCAGAAATTGCTGATGTGATTCAGGTGGGGGCCAGGAATATGCAAAATTTCTCCATGCTGAAAAAAGTAGGAGCGCAGTCGAAACCAGTTCTGTTGAAGCGGGGAATGGCGGCTACTATTGAAGATTGGTTGATGGCAGCCGAGTATATAATGGCAGCGGGAAATCCAAATGTGATTTTGTGTGAACGAGGAATTCGCACCTTTGATCGCCAGTATACTAGAAATACGCTGGATATATCAGTAGTGCCAGTGTTGCGAAAACTAACTCACCTGCCAATCATGATTGACCCCAGCCACGGCACAGGTTGGTCTGAGTTTGTACCTTCAATGGCAATGGCTGCGATCGCAGCTGGCAGTGATTCTTTAATGATTGAGGTTCACCCCAATCCTCCTAAAGCCTTATCTGATGGCCCCCAATCTCTCACACCAGACCGTTTTGACAACCTGATGCAACAAGTAGCAGTGATTGCTAAGGTAATGGGACGTTGGCAGCAACCAGCAGTGGCGATCGCTTAAAATTTGCTAGCAGCTCCATTTATAAAGCTAATTTAGGAGCATCTATCGTAGTAGATGCTCTTAAAATATTTCACCATGCCGTAAGGATAAAGAAATGGCACAGGATAAAATATTGCTGAAACCGGGCACTTTATGGACAAGTGTCAAAGAGCGAACTAAACATGCTCTACAATGCGGAGCGCTGTTGTCTATACCGACAGAATTTGAATTTGTAGAACAGAATGACGTGCGCTTCTTAGTGCGAATTTTATCCAATCTTGCCCGTAAGGACGCAGATAAGCAGAAACAGAAAAAACAAACTGCCTCCTCTGGCAAAGACTTCAATCCATTTCTTCCCTACGAGGAGGATTTGTTTATTGCGGATATTTCCGACACCCATGTATGCGTCTTGAACAAATTCAATGTTGTTGAATATCACCTATTAATCATCACTCGTGCCTTCGAGGAACAAGAAAGCTTACTTACAGAGGCAGATTTTGCAGCTATGTGGGCGTGTCTGGCTGATTTCGATGGTTTGGCATTCTATAACGGTGGCAAAATTGCAGGTGCTGGTCAGCGACATAAGCACTTACAACTTGTACCCTTACCATTAACACCTTCCGGATTACAGATACCTATTGAGCCGCTGCTGACATCAGCAAAATTTCAAAATTCTATTGCAACCATACCTGGATTTCCTTTTGTACACGCTTTTGCAACCCTAGACCCCAAATGGGCACAGTCCCCATTAACAGCGGCTGAGTCAACCCTAGAGTGCTATCACACCTTACTGCGTGCTGTAGGTTTAGATGCAGTTGATGGCAGACAATCTGCTGCTTACAATCTTTTAGCGACGAAAGAATGGATGTTAATCATACCGCGATCGCAAGAGCATTTCCAGTCTATATCTGTGAACTCATTAGGCTTTGCAGGTGCGCTGCTGGTGCGAAACGAACAAGAAATGAAAATTCTTAAAGACCAAGGCCCAATGACTATGCTCAAGAACGTCGCTTTATCAACTTATAGCAAGGAACAGGGAACTTGTACTGAGCAAAGTCGAAGTACAGAGAACTCTTAATAGGCTTGAAAGTCTTTTGATTCTTCCGCAGCGCGAGTTGAACTGCTATCAGTGAGTTTTCTAGTTAATTCAACGACGATCGCCACCAAAACTTCTGGATCAATGGGTTTGGCAACGTGACGTTGCAATCCGGCTGCGATCGCTTGCTGCTGATCGAGTTCTCCGGCATAAGCTGTTAAGGCAATAGCGGGAATTTGTCCGCCTTGCTCAAGCCCAAGGGCGCGAATTTGTCGCATCAGCATGTAGCCATCCATCTCTGGCATCCCAATGTCACTGATGATAATTTTGGGAATCGATTGAGCGATCGCTTGCAGCGCATCAGTCCCAGATGCAACAGCAGTGACAATCGCGCCATCTTGCTCCAGAACAAAAGTGATGAACTCCCGCGAGTCTGTTTCATCTTCGACGACTAAAATGTGAATGCCGTTTTTTCAGCAGAGAGCTTTCCCCGCTGCAACAGTTTTGACCATCCCAGAATTGGATTCAGAGGAGTCTGCAACTCATGGGAGAGAACCGCCAGAAACTTATCTTTAATGCGATTACTTTGATCTAACGCTTTGGCGCGTGCGTGTAGCTTTGCAATCAGGTGCGATCGCTAGACTAGAAGCTAAGATTGGTACTTTGCAAATTGGTTCAGAATTAAGTAGGGGCACAGCAGAGCAGGCAATGCCCATTAGTGTCAACTTAGTGTTAAAAGGGCGGTTAGAAACCGCGTCTATACAAACAAAACTCCGTTCGCCCTACAGCCCTTTGGGCATCCTACGGCAGGCGTCTCCCCTTGGGAGAAGTTCTGATGCCTGAATGGACAAGTTCTGAATCTCCTGCAAAGACCAAGGCGGTAAGCGTACCCCTACGGGGAAGCAAGCTACGCGCAGCGTGTCCGTTGGCGAAGCCTCTCCAAGAGTTGCCTCTCGTTGGCGCAGCCTCCGGCACGCTATGCGAACGCAGTCCCCTACGGAGGGAAACCCTCCTACCCTTCTCCTATCGGAGACGCTACGCGAACGGGAACGGCAAAGCCGAACAGGGCTGACTCACCGCAGAAGCGTCTACAGACTTCTCTTTGCCTTTGCGGGTTTCAAAACCTTGATTTTCTGTTAGTCCGCGGAGGCGGACTTCGTTTGTGTAGCTGCGACTTCCAGTCGTCAGGGCTTAAGTTGACGCCAATGGGCAATGCCGTGCCCTATAACCAAAATTTTCGTGAATTGGTATTTGGATGAAGTACAGACTATTAGTAGGGACAATTTATGAATTGTCTGATTTTCTTAACTGTCTTAACTGTCTCGCTTAACTGTCTTATCTGCTATTGCATCCTCGTGATAATCCTGAGAATATGTTGAGGCAATCATCAATAGTAAATTATTCAGGCTTTAGTTAAAGGCCTACTTCAAATAACATGACTAGCAAATTTAGCACAACTCAATACTCCCCAGCCTTATTTGATATAACCCAAGACATCATCGGTACATTACCACTAAAACTAATTAGACAGTGGCTGGAGAGCGAGCAAACCCAAGAAGCAGCCTTGAAGTTACTGGAACCTTATAAAGTCAAAGGTTATAGCGTATCTTCTGACTCTGCTGGACTGACTAAGCTAACTAAGCAAAAAGGCTTGCTGGAAATTTTGGCAATCATTAACCAGCCAAAAGAAATTGTATACAGCTTTGGTATTGCCATTGGTGGAAAAGGAGTTGGTATTTGGGCTGCTGACAATACTCAAATGTTTTATCCAACATCAGTTAATCCCGAAACTCTTTTGTCCGCACTGTTAACAGTTCAACGCGAAATCAATAAACGTTGCCAAATTAAGATTGGATTGGGCGCGCACTATGGCGAGTTTTACTCCATTAACGGTGGGTTGTATGGATTAGAAGCAGATGTTATTGAAGAGGTTGCTGAAAATGAAACCGCAGGTGGTGAGATAGTTATTAGCCAAGACTTTTATGAGTTATTGCCAGCTAACCACAATTTTACTATTACTCAAAGAGGCGAATTAGCAACAAAGATTGGTAATATTTTCCGAGTGGTAGATGGCCCAAGTTTGCCTGAAGTGCCGCCTTTGGATACAAAATATCCTATTCCTTATTCTGAAACTTTTTATGCTGACTTGGTTGCTTATGAAAACCGACTAACTGACACCAACCTTGGCAAACAGTTGACAGATAAGTACTTACAGAACAAAGTTGTTGTCTTAATTGAGCGGGAAAGTCAAGAGGTGGAAGCTCATGAGACTGCTATGTTCACTAATCTCTCCCTTTCGGCTGTCATTAAAGATGTAGGGCTGCGTCTGTTAGAGCAAAGCAAGGGTACAGAAATTAAGGTAGTCGGTACTATAGGAATTTATACTTTTGATGAGGCTACCGCAGCCCTCAACTTTGCCCAAGCATTTCGCCAAGAACTTGCAGCAAAAGATATTGCCACTCGTATTGGCATTGATGCTGGCCCAGTTTTAATTTTCGATTTGGCCCTTGGTGGTAAAGATATTGCTGGTAACCCAGTCAACGTTGCTTCCAAAATGGCTCAAGACAAAGGGCAGTTTGGCAAGTTTTATCTGAGTAGTACAATGAAGGACTCTTTGGACATAAGCCAATTTACAGAAATTAAGTATACAGTTTCAGGCGTTGAATTTACGATATACGAAGGTTAATCTCAATTTTGCTCCTGACGACGGTGGTTAGCAGCTTGCAATAACAGAGATTCCGCAAAAGCGATCGCCTCTATTGCAGATTTACCACCAGCTAACTGTGCCAACTCTTCCCGGCGAGTAGTTAAATTATCTAAGGTAGTCACTCGCACAACGGTACGCTGCTCGGCACTACCGTTGTTGGCTTTTTTACCCTTACCTTGATTGATAATTTGCTTATCCACGCGGAAATGACAGTCTGCCATTGCTGCGACTAAAGGCTGGTGGGTAACGCATAATACTTGATTACGCTGACTCAACTGGTGTAATTTTTCGGCGATCGCTTGGGCGACTCTTCCAGAAACCCCCACATCAATTTCATCAAACACCATTGTCCCAGCTGTATCGACTTGGGAAAAACAAGCTTTTACCGCTAGCAAAAAGCGGCTCATTTCACCCCCAGAGGCAATTTCTGTTAAAGGTTGTAGTGGTTCTCCGGGGTTGGGGCTAAATATAAAAGTAATTTTGTCTGCTCCTGTAGCAGTTGGAGAAGTAGGCAAAATTTCCACTTGAAACTGCACCTTTTCCATCGCTAGGGGCTTGAGTTCAGATAGCAATCGTGATTCTAAATTACCCGCAGCTTGACGACGCAGTTGAGTTAACTGATCACTGGCTTGGTTGAGTTGTGTAAAACACGCCTTTTCTTGCTGTTCTAAACTTTCGATAGATTGTTCGCTGTCGTTAAGTTCCGCCAATTCTCCTTGGATTCGCTGATAGTAGGCGATCGCCTCTGCGAGGGTTGGGCCATATTTGCGGCAAATTTGTTTTAATTCCCGAATTCGCTCTTCTGCTTCTTCTAAACGCTGGGGATCGGCTTCTAAATCTTCCCCATAAGCATTTATCTGCCTTCCTACTTCCATTACCGCAGTTTGCGCGTCTCTTACCAAATCCAACAGCGGTTGCAGTTGAGCATCGTACTCCACCATGTTATTTAATGTAACTTCGCTGTCTCCTAATAAATCTGCTGCGGCTGGAGTTTCATTGTCATTTTGATACAAAGCTTGATAGACTTTGTAACTCATCTGTTGCAAATCAACGACATGGTTTAGGCGTTCTTGTTCTTGCGCCAATTGTTCCAATTCATTGGGTTCACTGAGGTTAGCAGCTGCTAATTCTTGTACTTGATATGTAAGTAAGTCTAGTTGTTGCAGACGTTCCCGTTCTGATGTCCGGCGTTTTTCTAGTGCTAGATGAGCTTGTTGGTAACTAGCGAAAGTCGTAGTAACCTTTTGACGCTGCTGCATCAGAGAATTACCGCCATACAAGTCTAACCAGTCGCGGACTTGGGCAGATTGTCCAACTTGCACCGTTTGACCTTGGGCGGTAATTTCTACCAGGCGATCGCGCAGTCCGACCATAATTTGCCGATTTACCAACACGCCATTTACCCGCGACCTACTGCGGATATTACTAGCTGTGGCTGTGATTTCTCGGCTAATAACTACGGAGCTTTCATCAAGCAAATCAAGTTCTTGTTCACTCAACCAAGCAGTTAACGGGGGGTTTGAGGTGAAAGTAGCTTCTACCATTGCCCGACTTGTCCCAGTGCGGATGACTCGACTAGAGACTTTCCCCCCCAAGACAGCATCAATGGCATCTAGGATAATCGACTTTCCCGCGCCAGTTTCACCTGTCAATACATTTAGTCCCGCACCAAACTCTAGTTCCAGTTGGTCAATCAGGGCAAAGTTTTCAATTCGTAGGCAAAGCAACATCAAGCCAAATTCTCCGTGAGGGCAGATGCCGAATACTTCTAACTTACAGGACAATAAGTATGATCTATCATCAACTAGCAATACCTACTACTATTGAACTAATACGCCCATTTAAGTGTAGCAAACCTCTTAATATTGGGGAATGGGGAATAGGGAATGGAAAGAGACAAGGTAGAGGCTTGTTCAATAATTCCTCCTTGTCTTCCTTGTCCCCAGTCCCTCAACATATTGTTACAATACTTTACATGCTCGTTCTGACCGGTGGCTTTCTTCATGATTGTTAAGACACTTCCCCCAAGCTCCCAACCGATTCAAGAGGACAGTCGCGGCGGCACAGGTCGCCTAGACGAACTGGACGTTACTGAAGTAGTGCCAGAAAACGGCACACAAACCTTAGTTGTCAGATCGCCAAGACTGTTAGCAACCCAAAAGATGACTGCAACAGGCGGATCTGAGATATTGCATTATAACCCTGTGGAGATAGGGGTGCATTATCGAAGCAGACCCCTACAAGTTTTGCGGCGGATTTTCGCTGTGCTGGGGCCGACTCTATCCTTTGTTTTTGGGTTGTGGTCGGATAGTAAACGGGGAATCGTCGTCAAAAATGACCGTCGTCGAGCCGTTCAGCTACGAGAATTGCTGACGCAACTGGGGCCTGCTTATATCAAAATTGGGCAAGCTTTGTCTACTAGACCGGATCTAGTTCCTCCTGTATATCTAGAAGAGTTAACTAGACTACAAGACCAATTGCCGCCTTTTCCTAACGAAATAGCTTACCAGTTTATCGAAGAAGAACTAGGAGCGCCTCCACAAGAAGTTTACGCCGAACTATCGCCCCAGCCAATTGCTGCCGCCTCCTTGGGGCAAGTCTATAAAGGTAAGCTGAAAACTGGCGAGGAAGTTGCCATTAAAGTCCAACGCCCCGATTTAAGAGAGCGCATTACCATTGACTTGTATATTTTGCGTCGCCTAGCGGGCTGGGTGCAGAAAAAAGTCAAACGGGTGCGGAGTGACTTAGTTGGTATCTTGGATGAATTAGGCGATCGCATCTTTGAAGAGATGGACTACATCCACGAGGGTGAAAATGCCGAGCGCTTTTACCAGTTATATGGTCATATAAAAGACATATACGTTCCCAAGATTTACTGGGAATACACCAATCGTCGTGTCTTGACGATGGAGTGGATTAACGGCACTAAATTAACTCAGACTGAAGAAATTCGCGCCCAAGGCATAAATGCTCGTTATTTGATTGAAGTGGGTGTGCAGTGTTCCCTGCGTCAGTTGCTAGAACATGGATTTTTCCATGCCGATCCCCATCCTGGTAACTTGTTAGCAACGCCTGATGGCAAATTGGCTTATCTTGACTTTGGGATGATGAGCGAGATTCAGCCGGCGCAGCGTTATGGTTTAATTGAAGCGATCGTCCACGTCGTCAACCGCGACTTTGAAGGTTTAGCAAAAGACTATGTGAAGTTAGACTTTTTATCCCCAGAGACAGACTTAACACCAATCATCCCAGCTTTTGCAAGAGTGTTTGCTGATGCTCAAGGAGCCAGTGTTGCTGAACTCAACATTAAAAGCATCACCGATGAACTCTCGGCTTTGATGTATGAGTATCCTTTCCGCGTACCTCCGTACTACGCTTTAATTATTCGCTCTCTTGTGACGCTAGAAGGGATCGCAATATATATAGATCCCAACTTTAAAGTCCTTAGCGAAGCTTATCCTTATGTTTCTAAACGCTTGTTAACTGACCCAGCACCCCAATTAAGAGCATCACTACAAGATTTGCTGTTTAAAGATGGGAGATTTCGCTGGAATCGCTTAGAAAACTTGTTACGTAATGCGCGTAATAGCCAAGACTACGACTTAAACTTGGTGTTGAATCAGGGAATAGACTTTCTGGCTTCTGAACGCGGCTCTTTTATTCGCGACAAGCTGGTAGATGAATCTGTTAATGGACTCGATGCTTTAAGTAAAAATGTTTTGCACAACTTCACCTACTTGCTGCGGGAACGGGTAGGGTTGACAGCAGTCAACGAAACTCCGGCGGCGACAGTTGAGCAACAACAAACCTTAGAGCATATTAAACGTATCTTGAATATTCTTCGAGAAACCCGTGGCTTTGACCCAGCGCAAATCGCGCCCCAAGTTGCCCAGTTATTGGTAAATCCAGGTGTGCAACGTTTGGGTCAACAAGTTGCTAGCCGCTTCACGCAAAAGGCTGTAGCCAAGTTAATTCGGCAATTGTTGGCGTCGTAATAATTCGTAATTCGTAATCCCTAATTACGAATTACGAATTATTGTTTTTTGCTTTATGCTTCATCTTTGTGATAACCGTTTTTATCGCGTTTCAGGGTTTCTTCTAGGGCTTGGATTTGTTCTCGACGGGCTTCTAATTCCAAGGAGCGACGTGCTAAGTCTTGGTTTTGTAACGTCAAGGATTGTCGCCAATGTTCTGCTCGCTCGGCTTCGTGCTGCAAAAATTCTGGAGTAATGCCGGTTGTGAGGTAGTTTTCTACCAGATGGAGTACCCAGTTGGTAGCATCTTCTAATCTTTCAATATCGCCTGTAGGGGAAAGTTCTACTAAAACAAGCAATTTTTCACTCATAGTGTTTCCCTTTCCCAGCAAAATGAAGGCCTCTTCGGGAATTATTACCCAGAAGTTTTCAGCTTCCTGACGCGCCAACAAGCGTAATTGGTGCTGGTCTAAAAATTCATTTTTACGCACCTGGGCTAGATATAGCATGACAGTTGCTTTGCTCCAATTCAAAGTGCCAAATACCAAAAATAATTCTTGGTGTTTTGGGGATATTTAATTTGTAATGGGTAATTGGTAATCAAATTATGAATTATTAATGATGAAGTATAAATCTAATTCATAATTCAGCATTTATAGCTCATATTTTTCCCATTACCCATTGCAGCTATACTAAGCCACGCAAGCGATCGCGCAAAATTTCCGTTTGTTTCTGTGCTTCTGCTAAAGCCTCCCGCGCTCCTTGAACCACGTCGGCTCTAGCTCTATCCACAAAACTAGGATTGTTTAATCTGGCACTTAGGGACTGAACTTCCGTTTCGGCTTTACTCAGGCTTTTCTCTAGCTTGGCACGCACAGCTTCGATATCCACTACGCCGCTCAGGGGAATTAGCACTTGGACTGTACCAATCACACCAGCGATCGCATTTTCTGGTTCTTGTGGCTGTTGTGATTCTGTCTGTGGGAAGAATTGTCTCCATAACCTCAGTCTCGCCTGAGCACTCAGTAAATTTTGGCTAACAAACCAAGCTGTGTAACCAAAACCAACTATCTCAAAGAAAGTTCCGACTACAGGAATGTCATCAATCGCATTCCCCGCAGCTAAACCTAGCCTACCAAAGACAATCGCCACAATAATCAAGCCAATTGTCTTCAAACCCCTCTGAGGTTTTTTCGCAGTAACGGTTTGGCTTTTTTGCTCGTCAGTAATGGTTAAAGTCTCAACCTTAGCCAAATCTTGAATGTAAGCCCCTCCAGCAGTGAGGATTTGCCGTTCTTTGTCGCTGGCGGTTTGCAAATTCGCTGTTACTTTTACTCCTGGCTTGATATCCGCCTCAGCACGCAGGTTCCGAATTGTGCGGATGGTGCCAATCAGCAATTCAAAATCTTCCTCTAAGACTAAGTCAATTAAGTTTGCATCTACCTGAGGATAGATTTGTAAGGGTAAAGTTTGCTGAGAATCTGCTGGTTGTTGAGTGAGAGTCTGCCAAATTTCCTCGGTAATGTGCGGCATAAAGGGATGAAGCAGTTTTAAAATCCCTTCCAGCACGTAGGCGAGGGTTTGTTGTGCTACCCGGCGTGATGCGGGAGCAGCATCTTTCTGTAGCCTAGATTTAACAAGTTCAATATACTGGTCGCAGAAATCACCCCAAATAAATTCGTACAGTCCCTTAGCAGCTTCCCCTAGACCGTAGTTATCGATGTAATTGGTAGTCTGTTTGACAACTTGATGGAAACGCGAGAGAATCCAGCGATCGCTCAATTCGGTAGCTACTGGTTTACCCAATTGTTGCGGCGTTTGTCCATCCAAATTCATCATCACAAACCGAGCTGCATTCCACAACTTGTTAGCAAAGTTGCGGGACGCCTCCACAGATGCCGATTCATCCTTTTTGCGATCGTATTCTAACCGGATATCTTGACCCGCGCCAGCTACTTCCCTAATTAGGGTGTAGCGCAGAGCATCAGTACCATACTTGTCAATTAATAACAGCGGGTCAATGCCATTACCTTTGGTCTTAGACATCTTCTGACCTTTTTCATCCAGCACCAAGCCGTGGATGTAAACCGTTTGGAAAGGCATTTCCCCCGTAAAATGACCACCCATCATCGTCATTCTGGCAACCCAGAAAAAGATGATGTCAAAGCCTGTTACCAAGGTAGTGGTGGGGTAGTAAGTCGCTAAATCTTGAGTTTGTTCCGGCCAGCCCAAAGTCGAAAACGGCCAGAGTCCAGAAGAAAACCAAGTATCTAGCACATCTGGGTCTTGTTGTAGCTGGACATTTTCCCCAAATTGTAATTTTGCTTTTTCCCAAGCTTCCGTTTCATTTTGCGCCACCACAAACGGCGTATTATCGGTAATTTGCCCACCCGTTTCATTCACAGCATACCAAGCGGGGATTTGGTGTCCCCACCAGAGTTGGCGAGAGATACACCAATCTTTGAGTTTTACTAACCAATCACGATAGACCTTTGTCCAGCGCTGGGGGACAAACTCTGGAGAATTTTTTTGGTCGAGGAACTCTAGAGTTTTGTCAGCTAGGGGGCGAATTTTGACAAACCATTGAGTAGAAAGCAGGGGTTCAATGGGAACTTTACCGCGATCGCTATAAGGAACGCTATGCTTATAATCTTCAATCTTCACCAAAAAGCCATCTGCTTCTAGGCGAGAAACCACATTCTTTCTAGCAACAAAGCGGTCTTGTCCTTGAAACTCAACAGCATTTTCGTTAAGCGTGCCGTCCTTATTCATAATGTTGATCAACGGCAGATTGTGACGCTTACCCATGTCAAAATCGTTGAGGTCATGGGCAGGAGTCACCTTCACGCAACCTGTACCAAAAGTGGGGTCTACGAATTCATCGCCAATAATCGGAATTTCCCGGTGTAGAATTGGCAGAGTTACAGTTTTGCCAATTAGGTGTTTGTAGCGATCGTCATTGGGATTAACTGCCACGCCAGTATCACCCAGCATTGTTTCTGGTCGAGTTGTCGCCACTTCCACATAACCGGAACCATCTGTTAGGGGATAGCGCAAGTGCCAAAGATTTCCATTAACTTCTTGTAATTCCACCTCCACATCAGACACAGCCGACTGGGTAGCTGGACACCAGTTAACTAAATACTCACCACGATAAATTAAACCTTCCTCGTAGAGGCGAGTAAATGCTTCTATAACAGCTTTCGATAAACCCTCATCTAGAGTAAACCTCTCCCGCGACCAGTCCACCGAGACACCCAAGCGTCGCAGCTGATTAAGAATCGTTCCCTCAGATTCCGCCTTCCATTGCCAAGCGCGTTCCAAGAATTGCTCGCGTCCTAACTCGCTGCGAGTTTTACCCTCTGTCTTGAGTTGCCTTTCCAGCATAGTATGCACAGCAATGCTGGCGTGGTCAGTTCCGGGTAACCACAGGGTATTACGTCCCTGCATCCGGTGGTAGCGCACGAGGGTATCAATCAACGCACTCTCAAAAGCGTGACCCATGTGCAAACTGCCGGTGACATTAGGCGGTGGAATGACGATGCAGTAGGGTTCACCACCTTTGTTGGGGTCGGCTTTGTAAACTTGGTTTTCTTCCCAGAATTTTTGCCACTTGGCTTCTGTGGAAAAGGGATCGTAGAGGCTGGGGATATTTGCGGTCATGCGGGGCAAACTAAGTTATGGAAGGACTCTAATAAATTTTGCCACAGGGTTGGGGAGGGTTGAATGGAAACGAACCGCGAAGGCGCGAAGTACGCGAAGGAAGAGGAAAGAAGGATGAGAGAACTGGGTGATGACCTGGAGCGGCTAGCGTATGCTGTGATTGGGGCAGCGATTGAGGTGCATCGGGTGTTGGGTCCTGGTTTTTTAGAGGAGGTGTATCACAAGGCGTTGAAACTGGAATTTCTAATGCGTGGGATACCTCATAAGTCTAAGCATCCAGTAGTGGTGGAATATAAAGGGCATCCAGTTGGCGAAGGACAATTGGATTTTCTGGTTGGGGATGTTGTAATCGTTGAATTGAAATCTGTTCAAAACCTAGCTCCCATTCACGAAGCTCAGGTAATCTCCTACCTCAAAATGACTAAACATCCCCTTGCTCTTCTCATAAACTATAATGTCCCCATCCTCAAACAAGGCATCAAACGTATTATCCTCTCTTCTTAACTCTTCCTTCGCGTACTTCGCGCCTTCGCGGTTCGTTTATTTTGCAGAGGTCATAAAAGTGTATTTATCATAGTACATAAATACTAAAATGTACTATAAAGATTGAATTACCTACTTTTATAAAGCATTTAACAAGCAGCTGCTATGCCAAAACGCCTTCTAGTCGTTGAATCCCCTGGAAAAGTCAAAAAACTCAGTCAAATTCTGGGTTCAGAGTGGATTGTGCGCGCCAGTTGTGGCCACATCCGAGAATTGAGCAACGAGGGCAAGGATTCCTTGGGCTTCATCATGGATGGCAGCAGTATACAATGCAATTATGTCCCTCGTGATCAACGCGCAAAAGAAACAATTCAGCAGCTAAAGGCAGCAAGCAAGCAGGTTGATGAAGTTGTATTAGCAACTGACCCAGATAGGGAGGGAGAAACAATTGCTTGGCACATCCAGCAAACACTGGGTCTTAGAGAACCGAAACGAGTTATCTATACTGAAATTACAGCAGCTGCTGTGCGGGCTGCGATCGCAAATCCTCGAAAACTTGACTTCAATTTAATCGGTGCGGGATTATGCCGAGATTGCCTAGATAAGCTAGTCGGGTACAAGGGAAGCCCCCTAGTTTGGGCATTGAACAATGGCGCAAAGAGTGTTGGCAGAGTCCAAAGTGCAACATTACACCTAATTTGCCAGCGAGAAAGAGAAATTCAAGCTTTTGTTCCCCAAGACTATTGGAGCGTTTGGGTAGATTACGTTCTGGGGTTTCGTGCTTTCTATAAAGGAACAGTGAATGCTCAAAAAGATGCACCAGAGCAGGAAGTAGAAGTCCATGATGATGCAGCGGCTAGTAGCACGGAAACACCAGAGTCTAAACGTGTGCTTTCAGAGGCGGAAGCAACACGCTTAGTTGAGGAAGCACGGCGCTATCCTCATCAGGTTATTCAGGTGGAGGGAAAAATTGTTCATCGCCAACCACCTCCACCGTTTATCACCTCCACTCTCCAACAAGCAGCCGGTTCAAAGCTGAGATTCACTCCAGATAAAACCATGCTTTTAGCCCAAAAGCTCTATGAGGCAGGGTTAATTACATATATGCGGACAGACTCAGTAATGTTGAGTCCAGAGTTTTGTGCCAGTGCGAGGCAGTGGTTAGAACAGCATGATCCGCAAAATGTACCGCAGCAACTTGCCAAACATCGGAGTGCCAAAACGGCGCAGGAAGCACACGAGGCTATCCGTCCCACGGATGTATTTCGTCCTTCGGTGGAGTTACGCCAGGAACTCCCGGCTGATGAATTTGACTTGTATGTGATGATTTGGAAACGAGCAGTTGCTTCTCAATGTCGGGCTGCTCAATTGCGTAAGACTCAGGTGATTACTCAGTCTGGTTCTCTTCTATGGCTCACTCGTGGACAGGTGATCGAGTTCCTCGGTTATGCTCGGTACTGGCCTAATCTCGGCAAAGATGCAGTTTTACCTACTTTACAACAAGGGCAGGCGATCGCCTTAGAGAAAGCAGATTTTGAGCAGAAACAGACACAGCCACCACCGCGCTACAGTGAACCCAAACTGGTACAGCTAATGGAGCGCAAAGGTATCGGCCGTCCAAGTACTTATGCACCTACCATTGCTACGCTGAAGAAACGAGATTATGTCCAGCAAGCAAAAGGTCACCTCGAACCGACAGCGTTGGGATTAGAGGTTGATGCTTTTTTGCTCAAAGCACTGCCGGATCTACTGGAGGCAGAATTCACTGCAAAGATGGAAGATGCTCTAGATGCGATCGCTCAAGGAAAACACTCTTGGCAGCATTATCTGACAGATTGGAATCAAGATTACTTTGCGCCAGCTTTAGCAAAAGCCAAGACTGTGGTTGTCAGTTCATCAAATGTAGGAAAAACTTCTTCTATCGTTGAGCGCAAATATGATACTTCTAGGACTCGCTGCCCTAAATGCAACAACTTTTTAGCCAAAATTAAGAGCAGTAAGGTCAAAAAGAAATACTTCCTCAAATGCATTAGCGGATGTGAAGATACTGTCATGTTTTGGAACGATATCAGCAAAACTTGGCAATTACCTCGCCCTAAGGCAGGTAAGGGTGAGAACCCCCAAAAGCCTCCCGTCAAGAAAACGACACATCCCTGCCCAGTATGTCAGAAACCCCTAGAAGAGTACACTTACATCAAAGAAGAACATACCAAGACAATGCTCCGGTGTTCTGACTCACAATCCCGTCAGGACAAGAAACATAAAGATGTGGCTTACTTCAGTACACCCAAAGGGTGGTGGAGTCCTAAGTTTGGGGAGTTGAATTGTTAGGGCAAAATTATGAAAAAACGTAGACGCAAAGCGGCTTCCCGTTGGCGCAGCCTCTCGTAGAGAAGGGAGGGATACCACAAAAGACGCAAAGGAATAGGCGTTACTGAATTTAGATATAAGATTTCAAAATCAAGTATTCTAAACTCTTACTCTTTGCGCCTCTGCCTTGGAAAGTTCTGATCGGCGGAAGCCGCCGCTCAGACTTTCCGCTGCGGCTCTGCGTGAGATAATATCATGTCCGGGTAATGACTTACGATTAAGCAGCAGCCTGAAGCCACCAATGAAAACCCGTCAAGCCACGAATTAAATCTGGCTGTTGCAGTAAAGATTGACACCGATAAAATAAGACATCCTCTAAATCATCAAGTGTCTCAAATGATTGATTAGCAATTGGCTCATCAACCAAAGTCCAGAGCCTTTAAGTCATCATTTTAAGTTGCAATTTCATGATTTATAAGTCGGTTCATACTTCTTTGCAACAGCTGTTTGACAATATATTGACCAGTTTCATAAGTAGCTGGTATCATCAAAATTTGGGCAACTGCTCGCGCTAGTTGTATGGAGTCAAATCCTGGCGATTTTTGCAATAGTATCCAAATACGCTTGAGGTATTCTAGCGTCTCTAGATCAATATTTACTACTAAATTTTGGTGATGATCACTCATATGCATCCCAAAAATAACTGGTGTTTTAGATAGCAAAGTTTCACCAAAAGCATCTAAGATTTTGAGTAGCTCATCTGCTAGACGGATGCGAACAAACTTACCTTGATCTGATAGTAAATAACTAACACCCTGTTCTAATGTTCTACTAAAGTTAAAATCTTTAGTATTACTAAAGTTCATTAATACTGTTTCTAGACGATTCCACCGAAAACTACCATTTTTGAAGAGTAGATTATTAAAAGTCGGTTGTAATTGTGGGGCTGGATCAGTTAAGAGGCGTTTGAGAACGTAAGGATATGCAGAGACTAAAACTTTAAAGTCTGGGTCTATAGTGATTGCAATTCCCTCTAATGCTACCAACGAACGAATAATTAGTGCATAGTACGCTGGTACTTGAAAGGAATATTGGTACATCAATCCTGAAAGCTGTTGAATAATTACCTGAAAGTTTAATTGAGCAACGCTAGATGTAAGCGCATCATTAAACAGCCTTGTCAATGCAGCACTAATGGGAGTTACGTCTGCATCAGGAGGTAAAAACTCCAATTCTATATAGTCTTGTACCAGTGCTGAAAAGTCTCGATTGACAATGTGAATAACAGCATTAATCAAGGCATACCTTTGATGAGGCTTGATTTCGCTCATCATACCAAAGTCTAAATAAGCTAGCTTGCCATTTTCCATTGCCAGCAAATTACCTGGATGAGGATCGGCATGAAAAAAACCATGTTCTAGCAATTGCCTGAGAGTACACTGTACTCCAACTTCAATTAGGGAGCGAGCATCAATTCCCTGAGACTGAATTTCGGCTGGGTGAGTTAACTTGGTTCCCTTTATCCATTCCATCGTCAAAACGCGACGATTAGTATATTGCCAGTAGATTTTGGGTACATGAATATCAGTCAACTGACTGTAAAGATTAGCAAACTGTTCTGCATTTTTTCCTTCCTGAATGTAATCCATCTCTTCAAACAGATGGGTAGCAAATTCATCTAAGATGGCAACTAAATTAGTGCTAATTCTCTGGTATCGCTTTTGTAAGATAGTAGCCAAACTCCGCAATATATATATATCTAAACCAATTTTTTCTGCCAGATCGGGTCTTTGGACTTTAACGGCAACTATCTCTCCTGTTTGCAATCGACCTTGATAGACTTGTCCTAAAGAAGCGGCGGCAATTGGTTCAGCAGATAATTCTGCATAAATTTGGTCTGGAGTTTTTCCTAATTCTTCTTGAATAAATTTGTATGCTAGTTCATTAGAAAAAGCAGGCAACTCATCTTGAAGTTTAGCAAGTTCATCTATATAGACTGACGGCAGTAAATCAGGGCGAGTAGACAGTGCTTGACCAACTTTAATGTAGGCGGGTCCAAGACGAGTAAGGATTTCTCGCAGTCGCACGGCTTGGCGCAGCTGCTTTCGTTTAGACAGTCCTATTTTGCGGTTTAACCACCATTTGACAGTAAAACCAACGATAGGCATTAAAATTTGTAGCCATCGTTTTAAGACTTGCATTTTTTGATCGCAGTATTTTTGAGCGATCGCTTCCGGATCATAGCGGAGAGGTTTTTCTAACGGAATTGTGACTTTACTCATTTTTTCAGTAGTTCTCCTCATGCTTGTAGCTAAAGAATCTGTCATCTCAACCTGTTTGCAAACCAATTTCAGCCATATCCACCACGACTGCTTTTTTCAGTACCTTAGTTCGTTCTATAAATAGATGTTCAGGGGGCAATAAATCTAGTAGTATTCCAAGACTTTCTAGGAGTTGTTTAACTCTGTCAACTGCGCCAACAATAAACACTCTAGATCCCTTAATAAATCTCAACAAGAAGTCATCTGGAGGCGGTAATTAAATAATATTTTAAAATAAATTTTATTAGTCAGCTAAATTAAATTTAGATTTTATTCAGATAATGATTCAATTTTATTTAATAGTTTATATCATCAAATAAGTTTTTTATAGAAGTTTATTAATATTTTTTAAATTTAGGCATTTTTACAAATAAATAATAGTATAAACCTTATTAAATTCATAGATAAAATTCAATAAAAGTATTATACATTTGGATTTTTTGCCCGCTCTATGGGTAGGCGATCGCTTTAAGTTATAAAGAGTAGCTTTTTGAAACTTAATTGAAATTTTAGAGGAAGAGGCGTCACGTCACTTTGCTCCCAATTTAAAATCCAAACATTTTTGATCACTATAAATAAATTTACTTGCTCTGTATCTTTGCCGTTGTTGGTCAGATTATATCTAAGTCTCCAGATTTGGCTCTGTTGCCAAATTTTAGAGAGTATTTTGAGCGCCGACTTCCGGCGCTCAGATTTCGGTAAATTGGTATAAAAACCTTTAATTATCGTCGTCATCGTTGTCGTCTTTTTTATTCTTAAATTTACCATCATCATTCTTATCGTATTCTTCTTAAACTTATTCTTCTTTTTATCTTTGTGTTTTGGTTGATCAAAGAAACTCCCCGCTTGGGATATCATTTCTTCAGTCTTTTGCTTGATGTCGTCCAATAAACCACCATCAGGATTATGTTGAGTTTCTTTTTCGTCTTTTCTGCTCATTTTCATTTAACTCCTTTTTATTTTACTTATTTACAATAATAGCTATTGAAAAAATAATAACTAATTCATAATACCCACCTCTTAAAAATTACAAACTACTAATGATTTTGTTGTGCCTAATTGGGCGTGAGTTATTATCCTAAAAACAGGATATAGAGAAAGAAATTTTCATCTATTACCTCCAGGAGACCCCAACTGAATTCTGTACTCAGAATCAGTGGCGGGACGCCAGTCGCTACAAGTCGGGCATTGCCCGCCCAACGCGCTGGCTCAGGAATGGAGGGGGAATTGCGAAACATCTCGTGATTGATTTTGTGCGCTAGCACAAACAAATCAGGAGATAGTTGAGTAATTCCCAATTTCTTGGGTTTAAATTGCATACGAGTAACCATCCTTTGCGTGAATACGTTTACAAAACTTGTGAGATATTTCTTGCACTAATCCGTTCTTGGTTGAAATGTTGAAACTACCAGACGAACGAATAGCCACTTTCCCAACATAATCACTAACTTTTTTACCTTTAGTAACTAAGGCTTTAATAATATCGCCAGTTTGAAAACCAAAATGGATTTTCTCTCTAGGTACATGTCGATTTGGAAAACCAAATTTGTCTGTACGGCATGATTGCCTAGAGCCGTGTCCGTTGGCTGTAATTAACAATGGCTTAACTTCTTTAATATTTAAAATTGGAGTTGATTTACCAACACAAGCTGCATCAAGCCAATGAGATTTTTCTAGATTTTGTTGACTGCGATTGAATTTAGTTAATCCACCAGAACCTGTTTCAATCGGTAGTCCAGTTGCTCTTAATACTTCTAGCAATGCAAATCTAGTTGTATTAACTGCGGCTGCATCTACTAAAGGACGTTTAGCTTGTTTAAGAATTTTCTCTAATCTAGATGGGTCTTTTTTAAGAAAATCTTCAATATCTAACGTTGCTTTCTTCGTATTACATTTTTCGCAACTTAGAGCTAAATTTGATATTGAATTTGAGCCTCCCTTGGCTCGTGGACGAATATGCTCTATCTGAAGTGGAACGTCTTTCACTCCACAGTAAGCGCATTGTCTACCCCACTTTTCAAGTAAAAATTCTCTGGTTTCGTAACCAGCTAATGTCCCTTGCTGGTATTCTTTCCCTCGGATATCTGGGTTACGCATTAACTGCATATCAAAACGAACTAGCTCTTGACTAATAGCTTGAATAGGTGCAAGTTTACGCAACTTCTCAACCCAAGTTTTAATATTGTCAACACGACTTTGTAAGCTTGGTGCTAACCAACCTCTTGGACGTGTTCTATTTAAAAATCTAGGTTGACGATATCTAGTAATTCTTGCACGTCTACCACGTCTTAGCTGCCTTCTAGAAGTTAGTGCATTTCTAATTGCAAAACCTCTATGTTTTAATTCAGCCGCAAACACGACCTCGCCTGTTGCATCACTAACCAGTGCAAGTCCTGTAAATTTAGCACCTGGATCAATCTTTAATCGGAGTTCTGAGACTGGAGAATCTAAACGTTGTTCTTTGAGAATCAAGGTAAAGGGAAAACGTCTAAAAATTGCTGCTTTTTTGTTTCGTAATAACTGCCTTGCCTGTGCACTATGTATTGGATTTAGGGGTCTTTTCTCTGAATCAATTACAAAAACTTTAGACATTGCTGTCTCTCCTTGCGGGTAATGTTAGCCTAGTCAATGTTTTAAGAGCTTGTCAAACCTAATGCACTACCTCCCAAATGGTTGTTTAACATTAAATGACAGAGCTACAAACTGGCTGCGTATTTGTAGGTGTCGTGACTCAAAAAACGTAGTACTCAAAATACTTAGACGGGTCAACTAGGGCTGTATTTCAAGCCCCCACTGAACCTGTATTCAGGTCAGTGGTGGGTTGTTGACTCCCTTATTTGCCCAATTCGGCATGGATTTCTGTGTCTAAAAATAGTCCTCTAATGCTGAGTGTTTCTACGCCAACGGATAAACAACTTCTCTAGTTCAATCCACACAAAGGTGAGTGCACTAAAACCAATACAAATCATTAATTCCATGAAAGTGAGGTAGTGAGTGCTGAAGAAGTTCCGTAATGGTTCAACGTAAATCAATACCAGTTGCAGTATTGATGTCAATATTACCGATGCCAGAATATAGGGATTAGAGAAGGGATTAATCTCCATAAACAGACGGGTGTTAGAGCGAATTGCTAGAGCGTGTCCCATCTGTGACAAACACAGAGTAGTAAAGACCATTGTTTTCCAACGGTCTGGATCAAGAGTACCACCCGCCGTGTTTGCTTGGGTGTATCCATAAGCCCAAGACATCATGCCGATACTAATGATTGCTAAAACAATTCCAATCCGAATCATGTATGATCCCAACCCACGGGCAAAAATATTCTCCTTGGGATTTTTGGGAGGTTGTTGCATCACAATTGATCTACCTGGTTCCACAGCTAGTGCTAGGGCGGGAACTCCATCTGTAACAAGGTTCATCCAGAGGATTTGTAGCGGTGATAGGGGTACACCACCTAAACCCATCAGAGGTGCAGCAGCAATCGTGAGTACTTCCCCAATGTTACTGCCGAGTATATAGCGGATAAAGCGACGGATGTTGATATATACGACACGTCCTTCTTCTGCTGCTGCCACAATGGTAGAAAAGTTGTCATCTAATAGCACCATGTCGCTGGCTTCTTTACTAACATCAGTGCCAGTAATACCCATTGCTACACCAATATCTGCTTGTTTGAGAGCTGGAGCATCATTAACTCCATCGCCAGTCATAGCCACAACATGACCCCGATGTTGCAGTGCTTGCACAATCTTTAATTTGTGTTCTGGAGAGACGCGGGCGTAGACGCTAACGCGGTCTACATGTTTTTCCAGTTCTGCCATGCTGAATTTTTCGAGTTCTCGACCTGTGAGAACTTCATCTTTGGGACTGGCAATACCTAAATCTTCAGCGATCGCTTTTGCTGTCAGTTGGTGGTCGCCTGTGATCATTATCGGACGAATCCCCGCCGTGCGACAGCGAGCAACTGCATCCCGCACTTCCGGACGAGGAGCATCCAACATCCCCACTAACCCTAGCCATATCAGAGCATTTTCGGAAATATCTTCGGAACCTTCTGGAGGTAGTTGGGTTAATAGTTTGTTAGCAAAGCCCAGAACTCTTAGCCCTCGCATTGCCATCTCGTTATTTTGCTCTAAAATGTGGCCTCGTTGCTCTGCTGTTAGCGGCTTGATATCGTTACCGACTTGAATGTGGGTACATCGTTCTAAGGTCAATTCAGGAGAGCCTTTAGTAAACATCAGATGGGGAGTTGTGTGCAAATGCAAGGCGCTAATACCTGCACCAGATCCTTCTGCTTCTACCATCACACTCATACGTTTGCGTTCTGAGGAGAAGGGAAACTCTGCCACCCGTGCAAAGCGGTTATCTTGCTCGTCTTTGCGGAAAGAGCCTTTCCCTGCTAATGACAACAATGCACCTTCTGTGGGGTCGCCCAAAATTGACCACTCGCCATTTTCTTTTTGTAGGATAGCGTCATTACATAGTACGCAAGCTAGTAATAAGGCTTGTAGTTCTGGGTGAGCTTGGGAAAGATGAGTTTTATTTTGCCATTGAAATTCCCCATTAGGAGTATAGCCATCTCCGGTAACACGAGCTGTATTACTGGCTGTGCAAACAGCTTGTACTACCATTTTGTTTTGAGTCAAAGTTCCAGTCTTATCAGAACAAATGACGGTGACAGAACCGAGGGTTTCTACTGCTGGTAGTTTGCGAATGAGTGCATTCCGCTTCACCATGCGCTGGGTTCCTAGTGCCAGCGTCACTGTAATCACGGCAGGTAAACCTTCTGGTACTACCGCTACTGCCATACTTAGAGATACTTTGACTAGTTCCTCAAACAAACTGGGGTTGAAGAGAGTACCACCAACAATTACAATCACTACTAGCACTAATGCACCTGTGACCAGGACATTGCCTAGTTGGGTCATGCGTTTTTGGAGTGGGGTAGGTTCCGACTCAACTGACTGTAAAGCACTGGCGATTTTTCCTAATTCTGTTTGCATTCCGGTGCTAGTTACAAGCACCGTTCCTCGTCCTTGCACTACCTCCGTACCTGAAAAAACTAGATTGATGCGATCGCCTAATGGTGCATCTTCTGGTAATTGGACTTCGGCTTGCTTGTTAACTGCGTGAGCTTCTCCTGTTAAGGCAGATTCTCGTACTTGTAAGTTCACCGCCTCTAACAATCGCCCATCGGCAGGAACCTTCACACCAGCTTCCAGTAACATGACATCTCCGGGCACTAATTCTTTAGACTCCACCTCTAAGGTTTTGCCATCTCGAATTACCCGCACCTTAGAAGATGCCAAATTTTTCAGGGCTGCAAGAGCTTTTTCTGCACCACTTTCCTGTATGTAGCCCAATACACCATTTAAAATCACTACTACAAAAATGGCGACGGCATCTTTAGGAAAGATGAATGTTCCTTGAGTTAAAGCTTCCCGCACATCCAGAACAGCAGAGATAATTGCCACAGCAATTAACATCAACAACATGATGTTTTTGAATTGGTCCCAGAGGATTTCTTTGGGGGAGCGGGTTCCGCTTTCAGTTAGCTCATTTGAGCCATAACGTCTGAGATATTCTGTAACTTTTGAGGTCGTTAAACCAAATGTGCGATCGCTTTCTAATCGCCTGAGAGCTTTAACAACTTCTAAGGTATGCCATACAGACGTTTCCGCTGGTTGAGTGAACCCAGAGTCTGACGTAGTAGAAGTCATAGATATTCTCTTTTAAGTAAAAAACTTGAACTCACATAGCACTATGATTAAATGCTATGAATACGCTTATTGCCACTATTAAATATTACAATCTTTGTTGAGTCAATAAGACAATGTAAAGATAAATAAATATAAAGTTGCTACTAAAGTTTTTTTTACGCTTTAATTTTAAGCGTTTAAGAGTGCGGGACAAACTTGATATACTTACCTCTATATATGCGCGCTCTTTTATTGGTTTTTGAATTTCTCGCAAATATACATCACTTTGCTCTCTCACCATTATGTTTAACAATTGTTGCTCTTTACCTTTAAATTTCGAGCAGCGATCTCCGCCTTGAAGCCTGGCAGTTATTTCATTAGCCTCTCGATACCAACGCAAAAAGTTACGGATAAACAATAAACTGACTTTAAATCGTTTTGCTAAGTCTCGAAGTCTGCCGGACGAAAGATTCGTCCCGGCGAGCTTCGCTCTGTGTGCTTTCTTGATTTTGACACATACTTAATATCTTCTATCGTCAGTCAATGGAATATGCTGCCATATTTAAATGGTCTTCTTTTCTTGCATTGTTAAAGTTTACGAACTTTCTAGTGGGTTTGATCTCAAATTGCTGTAATCAAGATTCTGCCCACAAGGGGCGAGGTTTTAAACCCCATAGCAGAGATAGAGGACTTACCTAGAACAAAAATTATGCTTTTCTTCTTTACCACTCTTAGCATTTTGGCTGAAGCTTCGGTTGACTTAGATTCTGATTGGCGGTTTCCACAAATGTAAAACGTTCCCATTCGCCGTAGAAAGTTTCAGTTCGGAAGCGGATTTGACTAGCAGCCAGATCCAATCCTTTAGTGGTGGCACAAGTACCAAACATGTGCATAAATGTAGGAACAGATGCTACACCTCCTGGAATAAAGCCGACAACTGCTGCTCCGGCTGCTGCAAACATGATGCATTGTCCAAAAGCTTTCCAAGTTTCCTCATTAACATTATCAGACCGTTCAATACTCACAAAAGCTTTGAGAGTTGTTTTTCTGGTTTCAAGTACTGGCGTTGGTAAAAAGCCACTACTGTCCATCACAACTCTAAACTCTGGCAAACCGTCCATACTCCCCAATTCAAAATCTCTAGTAGCCATTTTTGTTGTCAGTTGTCAGTTGTCAGTTGTCATTGGGACTGCTTCTTGCCTTTTGCCTCCTCAAGTCGGGTCATAAAAGAACAAGACACTAATAACGCCAAAGAAAATCAGCATTTGCAGTCCATTTAACCAATTACATCGCCCATCCTGAGAAACTTGAGTCATAATCAAAACGCTACCGATGAGCGCGGCAATTTGCGGAGGCGAGAAAAGAAAATCAACAGGTTTACCCACCACAGAAGAGGCAATAATTAGAGTCGGAATCACTAACAATGCAATTTGGGAAGCAGCATTCATGCCAATTTCAAAACTCAGATCCAATTTATTTTTGTAAGCGACCATAACAGCACTCATAATTGCGCCCACATTGCCAATAATGCCAATCACTATCGCTCCCACAAACATCTCGGTCCATCCCAGTCCAGTAGTAACAGAATCTACGCAATCAGCAACAAAATTAGATAAAAAAGCCATCAAGACACTAGAAGCAGCAAGCACGCCAATAGAAAGGGAGACACCCCAAGACATGTCTACATCTTTTTCTGGCACAAAAACTTCCGTGAGATTTTTGGCTTGCAGTGCTGGCTCGGAATGCACAAAAGCTCCCACGAGATTTTTGGCTTGCAGTGCTGGTTCCGAATATTTAAATTTAGCCAGGGTATAGACTATACTCCCACCATAAGCCATGAGCAAAAATACAGATAACCAAACAGAGACATTCTTGATTACATCAGCAGCACTTATACTTTCACTAGAAAAATCAACTGCATGGGCATAGACTGACGGCATGAGAATTGCCACCGCCGCAATCATTAATCCTGCGGCTGCATCTTTGGCTCTATCTAAGGGAAATGTTACCGTACCAAAGCGGTAGCCACCAACCATAATGGCTGCACCAACAGCAACTAACATGTTGCTGATAATTGCACCTGTCCAGGCAGCTTTTGCTAGCGGCCCTAACCCTTTAGCTACGGCAATTAAACCAAAAATTAGTTCGGGTAAGTTACTGAAGGCAGCATTCATCATCCCACCCCATGTGCAACCAACCTTGTCTGCTAATTGCTCTGTGGCATTGCCAAGCCAGTAGGCAACAATAACCATCCCCAGGCAAGAAGTAAAGAACAGGAATATCTCATTCCGAAATCCTGGCAGGTATGCTATCACTAAACTTATTGGCAGAAAGATTGCTAACCAGTTAATACTAGGTTGGCTTAATACTTGCTTAACTTCTTGAAGCTGCATAATTTCAACGCTCAAGCAATAACATTGTTAAAAATTGCTCTCAAAATTCCTACAAGGTTGAATCATTGTCTAGATTGATTCAGATTGTGATTTTGAATTGCTTATCCTGCTACGGTAGGATGTAGGAAGAATGCTGTGGCTAGCATTAGGTAAGTCATCAAGAGCATGATTCCTTCTAACCAATTGGAACAACTGTTGGGTTTCACTGAGTTGGTCATTAGGACGGCAATACCCACTCCTAAAACTGTAAAGTTATCAAAGTCTAGGTTCATCGGTTTGCCAATTATGAAGCCAGTCAAAACCAAGATAGGTGTGACGAACATTGCAATCTGTAAGCTGGAACCGATCGCTACTGAAGATGCAAGATTGACTTTGTTCTTAGTGCCACAAATGCCACAAGTGATAATTTCTACGGCTGCACCAAAAATGGGAAGCAGAATTACTCCGGTGAATAAGCCACTCATGCCAGTAGTCGCGATCGCCTCTGATAAACTATCTACCAGTACTTCGGAGACAAACACCAAAACAATCGTTATACCTAAAAGCAAGCCAATATGCAGCTTTAACCCATATTTTTCCTTTCTAGCTTCACTACCGTAACTTTCCGGTTCGGCATCCTCATCTAGTCCATAAAGATGGCTGTGAGTCTTCATAGAGAACAACAGCATTAAAATGTAGCTAGTCAAGAGCAGTGCTGATGCGATGTAGGAAAACTCGTTAGTTGTCTGGAGGTGTAGCGCCAACGAAGTAACTTCAATGGCGGTGGGTGCTAGCAAGAAAACAATCACCAAATTAAGCAAAGAGGCATTGACACGACCAACTGCGCTCAGGTGTTCTGGGTTAATGCGGGAGTTTTGCTGATTGATCCGCAACCCTCCAAAAAACAGAGCAATACCCAAACCTAAGAGCAGATTAGCAATTATCGAACCCATCAAACTGGCTTTGACTACATCTATTAGTCCGGCTCTGAGAGCAACAATAGAAACAATCATCTCAGTAGCGTTGCCAAAGGTAGCATTGAGCAAACCACCCAAAGCAGGGCCAACTCGAGAGGCGATCGCTTCTGTAAAGTTAGCTGTCCACGCTGCTAGAGGAATAATCGCCAAACCTGCTGTCATGAAGACAATTTCGGGATTTACATTCAGGTGATGCAGAATCAGGCAGATGGGAATAAAAACCAGCATCCGTAAGAGTAATGCATCCTTACGGGACATTGAGCTAGGTTGCTTGGTTTGTTTGGTTGTTGATGAGCGCAATAATCTGCCGGACTTTGTAACTGACATTGTTCAGCCTCCAAGACCTTGTTCTTTGTCGAGATGGGATGGAAATTCTGCGGTCACTTCCCTAGTGAGCGATCGCAATTTAGAGTAATCTATTGGTTTGATGACATTAGTTTTAGTCTTCCGGGCTTCTCTCTCGAAAGTTCATAAATTCATAGTCTAGAGTTGCTCAGGTGAATATCTGGTACTCTGGCCGAGAAGATATATAAGGCTATGAGTTTATGGGGTAAAGGCTATAACCCTTTTTTTTGGATACTTTTGACTTAGGTTTGCGCCCTTTTACAAATAAATTGAACGATAAACTCCTACTTTAGGGCAACACAATAAATATTACTTATTGTTAATAATATGTATAGATGCGTTTGCCTTTGGATAACCCACACAATTAATCTATGGGTTGGTAATTACCGGGAGATACTAGTTCAATCTTTGAATGAGTGCTTACTTGTAGCTTACAGTAATCACCGAAAGAAAGAGATGATAAAGCTGCTTACACTGATACAAATTTTTAATCAAAGATATAATGTGAGGCAGACATCTTGCTTTCAAGACCTACACAACACCTGAGATATGCTGATTGCTGACAGGTAACCAAATAATTACTAATTCGTAATTAAAGGGGTACAAGCTCCCTAGAAGTGCAACTATGAATTACTTAGCTTGCTTGTTGCGGAGCGAGTATTATTAACTACGAATTATTTTGACTATCAACTGTGAACAGTCTATAAGTTAAATGCGTAGCTAAACTGTAGCAGATATTACTGATCGCTTTTTTTGAACACTTACAGTACCAAGTTGTTCTGGGTTTTGTATTATGAGTACTGAGCAAGGAGCATAGTGGGTAACATAGTTGCTGACACTGCCCAAAATTAGTTCGCTCATACCAGAAAGCCCCCGCCGACCGATGACAATTAATCCAGCCTCCCAGACGCGGGCAGTTTCGCAAATAATATGACCGGGGCGGCCTAAACCTTGGTAATATTCAGTCGGTACTCCGGCGGCGATCGCTTCGTCTGTGAGAGATTTTAGTAAATCCAGTCCGGGTTTTTCAAACTCCTCCCAACGTTTCTTATTCTCTAGAGTATTAATCAAGGTCAAGATATTTGGGCTTTCTTTTTCATCAACAGATAGAACGTGGAGCAGCTTTAAAGATGCCTTAGTTGCTTTTGCCAACTCCAGTGCTTCTTGAAAGATATGCTCGCTAGTATCGTCATAGCGATGGAGTGCAACGAGAATTTTACCAAACATAAAGCCTCACAAGCAATTCAAAATTTAAAGAGGAATGGGCACTCTGGAGTGCCCAATATGCATCTAAGCCATGTTTGCTGTCGCTGATTCAGACTCACTCACATCCAAATCATTAGTTTGAGCTTCTTCCACCTCAGACGAAAGAACCACTACTTCAGTCTCTACTTCTACAGAAGTTGGTGAAATATGAATTGCTTCGGATTTTTGAGCACGTTCTTGCAGTCGCTTTTCTTCTTCAGCAATTTCAGCTGCACTTAGCTGATGTCCTAATTGCATAGGTTCACCAGGGCCGATAAGCGGACGTAGACCATTCAGTTCTGCCAGGATCGCAGTACCGTTGTTGATTACTACCGCTAAAAGGGGATCGAGAGCGAAGAAAATACCGGAGATTAACGCACCTAAATTGGGAGCTGCCACGATTACAGTGTTCTGCCAAATAATATCCATTGCTTGACGCGCACATTTAATCGCCATGATTAAGCCGCGCAGGTCATCTTCCATCAGCACCACATCGGCTGTTTCTCTAGCGATGTCGGTGGCACCTGCAAAAGATATTGATGCATCGGCGTAAGCCAAAGCGGCAGAGTCGTTAATGCCATCGCCGCAGAAGGCCACAATTTTGCCACTGTCGTGTAATGCTTTAACTACTTCTACTTTCTTTTCTGGGAAAGCTTCAGCAGTGACATGATTGGGATGGATGCCAAGATTATTGGCAATAGAGTTAGCAACCCGCGTCACATCACCTGTGAGCATATGCACAGTAATGCCCATTTCCTTGAGTTCACGGATGACTTCTTTGCTTTCTGGACGTGGTGGATCACTGTAGCGGATCACGCCAAGCAGTTTACCATCGCCTGCTACGTAAACTAGGGATTGACCGCCTGATTTGGCATCGGGATAGCGAATGTCGTATTCCTCCAAATCCACGTTTTCTTGCTTCATGAACCGGGGGCTACCGACGATGATATTCATACCATCGATTTTTGCTACTGCACCTAGACCAATCTTATATTCCCAGTCTTCGCATTCTTTGAGGGCAACACCTGTGTCTTTGGCGTGATGAACGATCGCCTCAGCAATGGGATGGGTTAGACCTTTCTCAGCGCTAGCCGCGTAACACAAGATTTCATCTTTGGTTAAGCGGACTTCCATAACATCAATATCATTGACACCTGCATGACCAATAGTTAGCGTTCCTGTCTTATCACAAACAACGGTGTCAATGGTCGCTAACATTTCAATAGCGCGACCACTGCGGATAAGTACGCCATTGCGAGCCGCGTAGGTGAGAACCGATAGAATTGTAGTAGGTACAGAAACCCGAATGCCTGTACCAAAGTCTAAGGTGAGCAGTGCGATCGCTCGGTTCAGGTTGCCGCTAAAAATACCCACACCTGCACCAATTAACAAGGTGGGAATTACCATTTGATTTGCCACTGTTGCCGCGTAGTTTTCGACCCGTGTATCATGCACAGGTGCATCCTGCATCAGGTTGACAATTACACCAGCACGAGTGTTGTTGCCAACTCGTTCTGACAGGATGGTTAATGTACCATCGACCAATAAGCTAGAAGCAAAGACTTCTTCTCCGACTCTGCGCGTTACGGGTACTGATTCACCCGTGAGTTTGCACTGGTCAATAATCCCTGTTCCTTCCATGACAACGCCGTCAACAGGAACTTGGTCACCGGGATAGACAACAACGTGATCACCAACAATTACATCTTGAGTGGGAATCTCTACGACTTGTCCATCGCGGATGACGAAAGCAGTCTTACTCAAGCAATCTAGAAGGTCGAGGGATGCTCGATCACTACCCCGTGCCGTCATATCCCGGATGACTTCGCCTCCTTCTACCAGACCTAACATGAAGGATGGAGCAAAGAAATGTCCCGTCGCTGTGTGCAATGCGATCGCTAAACCATCCAAGAAGTCAATAGTTAACTGGCGCTCTTGTTGAATAGCATCCCATGCTCGTTTGAATACTGGAATTGCACCAACAAATACAACAGCACCAATCAAAACAGGAGGAATTGGCAGCCCAATCATCGCACCCAAACTGAGTACTAAACCTGCTACAGGAAAGCCCAGACGTTCTACAAAGTCTACTTCGTTGTTAGCTTTTTCCTTCTCTTCACCAGTCCATCCTGTAGGAACTTCAACAGCCGATGCCTGCTGAATTGCCTTAAACAATTTCTCTTGAAGAGTGGCAATTCCGATCGCAGTTGGCTGGTGATTGTAGTTAACAATTAACGAACTAGCTAGAGCGTTAATTTGAACTTCAGTTGCAAAATCCAATTTACCCAGAACATACTTGAGCTGTTGAGTATATTCTTCATCCCAGGCAAGTTGGGGAATACGAATGCGAAACCGCCCCGGAATCCAGTGAACCACCTCGTAATGTACAGTTTCAGCGTGACTTAACGGATAAGTCTCAATAACGGTTATAGCAAGCTTTTCAGCAGTTGTCTGATCTGACATAGGGCTTCAGTTTGTATTGAGTTTGTACACATTGAGGAAAGTTGCACACTAGTAGCTAGGCTTAAAATCCTTGGCACAGCCTATTTACAAATAGGACATGTTGACCTGAAGTTTATCTTACTCAGTACTGAGTGTTGTAAAGCCCTGCGGGCATAGCTGCGCTTAGAGCGGATAGCTAGGGTTTAGCCTGTGCTAAGTGCTGAGTAAATTAAGAAGTAAGGCTGACTTATGTACTTGGGTTATGCCCCGCTCTTAAAAGGAGCGGAATCTTTTATTCAGGAGAAGGTTGATACCCCGCCCCCGTAAAGCCTTCTCTACGAGAGGCTGCGCCAACGGCATAGCTTCGCTGCTTCGCGGAGCGTCTCCCCTTGGGAGAAGTTTGCCCGGAGGGAGACCCTCCTTGCAACTTCTCGAATTGTAGGCGGTCTTTCAACTCTAAGCCGAGGCACTTCTTTACTCAGCACTCTTTATGAGACCAAAAGCTAGTAAACAACTATTTCCTACTTCAATTGGTAAAATTGTCAGAATTACTGATTAGCAAGCATTCCGTAACTTAAGATTCTCAAGTCATCAAATACTTACCATAGTAAAGTTCTATTGCTCTCCTCTTTTGAAACACATTTTGCAAGCCTTGAAATTCAGGGTTATGGAAGACTGTGTTTCTTTCGTAATGTTGCTAGTGGGGTTTGCCGCTAGTTCTCGGCTGATATTTGCCAAATTTTGGCTCTCAGCTAAACCAAACACAAACAATATTTAGGTTAACAACAAGAGGTTAAGCACATGTTTATAGAGTATGGTATCACTCTATTGCTCTACTGCTAATAAACAAAGTCTACAGTATATTTCAGTAGAAAAAAAGAATGTTTACGAAAGTCAACTCAAGTATAAAGTACGAAGTATGAAACTTTTTTGCCCACTGGGAGCCAGGCATATACCGATTTATTTCATCCTTTTTCCTTTACACTTCAGACTGCTTTAGTCAACCAATTTTGGATTTCCTTGCTTCTGGATTAACCCCGACTACGAGGATACAGGGCTTGAGGATTTTAAATTGAGGATTAAGGTCTGCAATTAATTCCCACTGTTCTCATGTCAAATTGCTACGGTATGCTTTAGCCATTTGTTCACAAGGTGCTAGTTTCTACAAAATTCAGCATCCGCCTTGTGAGCTTTCTTACAATACCCTTCCTCTTTGAAAACATCCTCTGAAAATCAAAAAGTTTCAAGAAAATTGTCTCATCAGTATCAGCATATTCTGGTTTATGTAGACTTCGACTTCTGTGGGAGTGAAGCTGTAACCATACTCTGCACCTAATTGTACCGTTAACTTGACAAAATTTTCTCGGTCAGATGCACTTTTTAGCTTCTCTACCAGAGAAGGATTTTGGATAATCAGTTGGTGAAATTGTTTGACCTGTTTTGACATGTTTATCCTCACTTAATTAGTACTGAGTTGTCATTTGTTAATCTCCCCTGTCTTGCACTAGAACAGACTACTCGAAAACCAATACCACTACCCCCGTGATCAGCTTTATCCCAATGGCGCTGAGCGGCACGACAAAGGCTTGGTAGACAATACCAAGAACCACCCCGCAAGAGGCGATGCTCTTGAAGTTCTGCCTGTTCCCAAACGCTACCGTTACAGGGAGCTTGTTGATAGTTGTCGTGCCAAGCATCGGCACACCACTCCCATACGTTGCCATGCATATCGCATAGTCCAAATGCGTTAGCAACCTGGAAACTTCCTACTGGTACTGTCCGTTGGCGATATTGACCTACAGGTTCTAAGTTGTAGATATAATTGCCGTCATAATTAGCTAGTTCGGGTGTAATGGTTTCACCAAAATGGAAAGGTGTTGTTGTTCTGGCGCGACAGGCATACTCCCATTCTGCTTCGCTTGGTAAGCGATAATCTCGTCTGGTGAGTTTGGTTAGTCGTGCACAAAATTCGATCGCATCGTGCCACGAAACTTGTTCTACAGGTTGGTTTTCGCCTTTAGTATAGGCTGGGTCAGGATTGAGGGAGCGATGGATGGTTGGTAAATTAGCGATCGCTCGCCATTGTGCTTGAGTAATTGTAAATCTTCCCATACAAAAAGGCTCAATTGTTACCTGATGCTGGGGTTCTTCATGACTTTCTCGCCCTTGTTCCGCCTCTTGGGAACCCATCCAAAAGACACCCCCTGACAGGATAATCATATCTAAAGCAACATTCTCTAGTTCTTCCTGGAAGTAGTGAGCTTCACTTCCGTAGCAATTAGCTAGTTGTCCCTGTGTATCAACAGTCACTACCTGAAAAATCAAAGTTTGCACCTTGATTGGTAAAGCTGTTGTAATTTGGGATTGTTCTAATTCTAAAAGGATTTGAGCTTGAGATTCTGCTTCAATGATTTCTGGTGTTGGAGATTGAAGTTGTACTTGATTTGTTTGCTCTACTTGTCCCCGTAAGTCGCTTAATTCATAGTTTAACTGGTCTGATTGTGAAAGCAGACGTGCTAAATCTGATTCTCGTTGTTGTAAGGTGACTAAAAGTTCTTGACATTGTTGGTTTGCTTGCTCTAACTCAGAATGGAGTTGAGCTATGGTTTGGTCTGCCTTTTGATGCTGAGACTGAAACTGCTGGATTTGTTCACGAGCAGGTTTGACCGTTGCCCATATCTTTTGTGCCCATTCCAATCTCGCCTGCTCTTTCAAGGAGACTTCTGGAATCAGCCTGATTATCAAAGAGTGTGCTTGGAGGTTCCAACCACACAATGAGCAATTCTCGGTTTGATCTGCAACGTATTTCGTTTGGCAAACAGGACATCGAGGCATAATAATTTCCTCTGAACCTGAAGCAGTATTTAAATTGATGAATATCTAATTAAACAATTGTACGATGGAATCACATATATTCGACAAAAGTTTTAAGAAATTGTTAACTAGGGACTGGGGACTGGGGGCTGGGGACTGGGAGTAAGTAATTGCAATTCCCTAGAATCAGCAGGAGGTTCAGCAGATTTAGCAGGCTGTTTAGTATCGGGTATAGGTTTTACCACGACTGAATCGAAGTTAGGAACTGCTTCAGCATTAAACAGGGGGCGGAAACTGTTCAACTCGGCAATCAGGGCTGAGCCATTACTGACGATGACGCCTAAAACTGGATCGAAAGCAAATAAAATGCCTGCAAGTACTATACCAATATTTGGTATAGCGATGAGGGCAGTATTTTGGTAAATAATATCCATTGCTTGTTTTGCGATCGTAATGGCATGAGGTATGCCCCGCAGATCATCATCTAAGAGGATTACATCGGCGGTTTCTCGCGCAATATCAATACCACTAGCAAAAGAAATGGAAACATCTGCATGTGCCAAAGCTGCGGCATCATTTATACCTTCTCCAATGAAAACTACAGTCTGCTCTTGGCTTTGGAGTTGGCGAATCACCTCGACTTTTTGGTCAGGAAACGATTCTGCATAAACATGACTACTTTTAATGCCCAACTCCTGAGCCACACGATTAGCGACTCGTTGACTATCGCCACTTAACATATAGGTTTGCTGACCTTGGCTTTCTAAGAGGGCAATTACTTGGGCGCTTTCTGAACGAACGGGGTCTGTATACAAAATCACGCCTAACAACTCACCACCCATAGCGACATACACTGTAGATTGGCTGCCTGTTCTTAGTTCTGGATGGCGTTGATGAGTGGCATGAATATCTATGCCTTCTTGCAGCATGAGACGATAGCTCCCTGCTAAAATCCGTTGTCCAGAAATTTGGGCAACAACACCAAAGCCAATGCGATAATCCCAAGCTTCACAAGGTTGAGTTTTGATATTATTCTCCTGGGCATGACGCAGAATCGCACTAGCTACAGGATGAGTGTTACCTTGTTCTGCCGATGCCGCAATTTGTAAGACATAGGCTGAAGAAATTTCTGGTCTGGCGGTTTTGATCGCTACAACTTCGGCATTACCTTGGGTTAGCGTCCCGGTTTTGTCAAAAACGACTGTATCTGTCCGTGCTAATATTTCTAGGGCACGTCCGCTCCGGATGTAGATGCCATGCCGGGCAGCATATGTAAGTGCTGCTAGAACCGTAGAAGGTACGGCAATGCGAATGCTGTGGCTAAAATCGAGGTGGAGAGGAGCAAGCGATCGCGATACATCTCTAGTAACAGCAAAAATTGCACCGCTTAATAGGAGGGTTGGTACAATGGTCGCATCAGCAACTTTGGCTGCATAATCTTCAACGCGTGTATCATGAACTGGAGCAGATTCCAAGAGTTCGACTGTCACTCCTAAGCGGGTATTTTTGCCAATTCGTTTTGTTAGTATGCAGATCTTGCCTTCTAACAACAAAGTAGAGGCGTGAACTACCTGTCCTTCAGAGCGAGAAACTAACGTAGACTCTCCCGTAAGTTTATGTTCATCAATTAACGCTGTACCCCGCAGTACTCGCCCACTCACTGGAATTATTTCACCTGGATAGACAATAACGCGATCGCCTTTCTGCACATCTTTCAGGGGAACTTGTACTTCTTGTCCATCGCGTTCCACCTTGGCAGATTTATCCATACCCATGAACAAATCCATAAATTGCTGTTCCGAAGCGCGGGCGGTGGCATCTCGCAGTGCATCCCCCGTTTCCATTAAACTCAACATGAGCGACGGGCCTACAAAGTCTCCTTTAATGGTATAAAGACCTAACCAAAGTGCGTCAAGAATGTCCGCGTCTAGTCGTCGTTCTTTTACAGTTGTTTCTATAAGCCTAGTTACAAAGGGTGCAGCAGCCACAGCAATTAAGCCACCAATTGCCAAAGCCGGGATAGGTAGCGTCAACTGACTAGAAAGCACAGCCAAACCCAAGCTAATCATAGGTAGTCCAAGCCGCTCTATCCAGTCGATTTCTGGTCTTAGTTCTGTTTTTATTGGCACTGTCCCCGGCGGAAGGTCAACGATGCTAGCTTGCTGAATGCTATTTAACAAGCTTTTTTGTACCGTTGTTACAGACACGTCGGGTTCATAGTAGACAATTAACGAGCCAGATGACTGGTTAATCCGCACGCTAACAATAAAATCAAAAGATTCTATGAGCCAAGTCAGCGAACTTGCATACTCTGGATCATCCGCCAGTCGAGGTATACGAATCCGAAGTCGCTCCTGAGTAATGTGAACAATTTCATATTCTGTCGGCGCGGGCATAAGGTCTTACCTCTTAGGGAGAATTAAGTAAAGAAGTTTGAAGTGTAAAGAATAAAGGATGAAATAAATCAGTATATGCCGGACAATGAAAATTAGGGTCAAAGGGTATGGAAAGTCCAATTAGCACAATAATCCTAGTGATATTTATAAAGGTTTGCACTGCTTGCATGTTACAAAAATTATGCATTTTCTCATAGGTCGCTGCTTCTAGCTACAGGATGAAGACTCAAAAGGGATTAGCTAGTTGCAACATTAGCAACATTTACATTGCTTAAACAGCCTGATTACGTACTCAATGCTGAGTACTGAGTGATAAATAAAGTAGAAAGTACTCAACACTCTTCATGACACTGCCTGAGAAATGGTTATTCTTGGGAAGTTTGTTAAATCTTTAACTACAAACACAGGACATTTCCAATCCTCCTTCCGGGCTAAAGACCTTTCCTCCTTACGGTATGAGAAATCAGCCGAGAGATACTGTTATAATTTTGCTAATTCGTAAGATACTCTTAGCTTAAGATTATGCCATAAAAGGTGTTATCTGTTTGATACAAGGCTCTTATAACATGGTTAAGTTGACATTATGAATAAAAACTAAATTTATCAAATTTGTGTGATAGGCAACCTACAGAAGATTTCTACCAGATTAGCCTTACAATAGTTATAGTATAGACTCTGCGTAAGGAAAAATCTTACTTCAGTTGATCAGCCTGTTGTATCTAGGTTTTGCAGTTTCTCACCAGAATGAATATCAGCGTTGATATAATGGTCAGCTAAAATTTTTTGAGGCAATCCTCTCGTTTGTTGTGTAGAGGAATCCTCAAGAAAGATAAACAGATAAATATTGATGTCAGAAGTAAGAGCAATCTATTACGGTGCAGGCTTCAGTTGCAAAGAGCCGCTTTCAATTTTGAAAACTTTGTGATCTATAATAGTACTTATGTTCTAAATAAGTATAGAATTTCACAATTTAATACCAAGAAATTGTGAAGAAAGATTACTAGAGTTGTTTTTTGCTATATTTTCTATAGTCTTCATAGTCTCTCTCTATAACCCCAGTTAATTTTTTGGTAGCTTTTATGTCCTTTATTGCCATTGATAGGGTTAGTATCCAGCCCAACAGGCGTCCTCTGAACGACCAAAAAGTTGCTGAGTTGATGCAATCTATTAAGGCGAACGGACTCTTGAACCCTATAACCATCGATCAAAATTTCAATCTGATTGCAGGACTGCACCGCCTAACTGCTTGCAAGCTCTTGGGTCTAGAACAAATTGAATACCGGATTATAACTTGTGAGGACATAGACCATGCCAGATTGGCTGAAATCGATGAAAACCTCATTCGTAATGAACTAGAAGCCTTAGAACGATCTGAACTCTGGCTAGAGAGAGACCAAATCTTAGAGCGGATAGGTCTGCGTGCTCAATCTGGAGAGAACCAATACACCAAAAAAGGGGGTGAAATTGATTCACCCCCTGGTAAAACGACAGTACAACTAGCTCAAGAGGCAGGTTATAACAAGCGGACATATCAATTAGGAAAGCAAATTGCTAAAAATATTGACCCAGAAGTTAAGGAGGTGATTAAGAGAACACCTGTTGCCAAGAGTCACTCCACTTTGTTAAAAATAGCCAGAGCGGGTAGTAAAGAGCGCGAGCAAGCAGAACAGGCAGAACAAAAAGTACAAGAAGCGAAGCGTCAGCAAAAGCAAGAAGAAATGGAAACACAAACCAAGTTAGCAGCAGAGGCTAGAACCAAGCTCAAGGAACAGCAATTGATTGCACTACAAAGCTCTACTGCTCAAAAGCAGGCAAAACAGTGTATAAAATCTGCTAAGCCACAAGTTGAAAAAAAAACCAATGCTACTCCAATTCTACCAAGGGCAGAGTTAGGAGATGAGTGGATACTTGATAAGCATTTAGTTTACTGTGATGATACGGCTAAAGATAAATTTATTGACCTTCTTCCTTCCAATGCTGCTTTAGCGATCGCTACTCTTTCATCTGAGTGGAATCATGATTATCTCATTAATGAAGCTCACATTGTTGCTGTGCTAGTTCGTGAAGGACACATCCAAGACTTTTGTGCTCGCCATCGTATGCCCTTTAGATTTGAGTGGGTCTTGGGTGAATTATATGTCGGGATTTACTCTCAAGCTCCCATTCTCAAACCAGAGAAGCCTGTTGGCATTGAGGGTATAGAGGGAACTGTTGCTTATTTAATCAGTTTGTATACAAAACATGATAATTTTGTGCTTGCACCTTTTTTGGGACATGCTGAAGTATTAATTGCCTGTGAAAGGATGGGACGCATCTGCTTTGCTGGTGACAAAGCCACAGAGAATGTTGATCGAGCGATCGCTCGGTGGCAAAAGTGGACAGGACAAGAGGCGAGAAGAGAAAAACACTGTTATACGTAGAGGCTTTCAAATACAAAATATCCTATTGTCTATGTTGACAGTCAACCGTCAACAGTCAACAGTCAACAAAATTGATTAGTTTTTACTAAGCGAGAGTTACGAATATCTGAACTTTCGCTTCTTTAATATTGCAAGTCCAGCAGTCTATAATATCGTAATTCGTGAGGAAGAACTATCACTAGGATTACTAAGGCTGCTGTTTTTTTGTTTTAAAAATCCATTATAAGGCTTAGCAGGTAACGCAAAGAGGGTGATTATACCTTCAATTAGTGCAAGCAGACTAAGGAATTTCTGATTCACCACTTAGAGAATTATCTATCGTCCACTTTACTTGGAGATGTGCGTAAATATGGCATTTATTAAAGTTGATAATATGATCATTAATACCACTTATATTGCTGCTGTCAGGCTAGAAGGTCAAGACACCTTTGGAGAAGAGAAAGTTTCTCTATTAATTGCAATTCCTACTTTTCCTCTGAATCAGCAAGAAAAGACCTCTACTACTTCTACTAATTTTTATCAGTACGAATGGGTCGAATTTCGTGGTTTTGCTGCCATTGCTCTGCAAGACTACTTCAGCAGCTTTAACAATGTGATTGATTTAATGCCCCAAAATAACCGACCAGTACTATCCAATTTCAAAGAATGTTTGGGAAGTTAAGTTAAATCTCTAGCAAAAAAGGAACATTTACTCATGAAGGATGTGAGATCTAAGGAATGTGGATTAGATAAGTCCACATTCTTTAGTGTCTTTGGCATTATCGTCTGTTATTAATATCCAAGAATGATCAAAAAGCTAAGGCATAACGAAATATTCATACACCCCGGTGATGATAACCAGAGATGCTGAGAGGATACCAGCCCAAAGTCCAGATATCTTGGTCGTAAAGCGATCGCCTAGAAAGTACCCGCCTGATATTGCCAACAAGCTGAGGGTAAAAACCAAAAAGGTGGTAATAGCCACATTTAAGTTGGAAATTCCACCACCCAATCCCGAACCTAGATTATTGAGAGTCAAGCCAAACGCCAGAGCAATAGATTCTTGGACATCAATATAACCTGAGCGGTCTACATCTGCTTTTTCAGGATGTTCCAAGAATTTTTCGTAAGAAAACTCTTGCAAGAATTCTTGAGAAAATTCTTGTGAGAAATCGTCATGGAAGCTATTAGATATCGCCTGGTTTGAACCGAATGGCACTAAAAAACTCATTTGTTGACGCATCCTGGCTTTTTTACGTTGGCGTTTGAGTGTTTTCCAAATACTCCAAACTCCGACGGCTATCAAGATCAAGCTACCCAATACATTGGCGACATTTACAGACATTTGACCTCAGAGGAGATTTAGTATTTTGATGGAATTCAGGCTCAGGTGTCTTGTGTTGTATAGCTTTCACAGTTTTTACATATCACTATTTTTCTAAATATGAAATGCAGTTTTAATCGGTCTTGGTTGATATTTTGCTGGGCGATCGCTCACTAACTATTAAGAAAGCTGCATTATGGACACCAGCCATCGAAAAGCCTATTAAATTCAGTAAATTTATTGCTTGTCTATTAGAATTACGGGCTATTAATGATACATTAATACCGAAACTACTTAATAGTTGTTGGTCTTCACTATGAGAGAAGAGTACAAAATCTGGTTACGCTTAAGAAAATTATATGATGTGAGCTTCAAAATAACAAAGATATCTCAGCTCATTTTTATCTAGCATTTTATTAACAATATTAATCATCACTCATTATTGATGACATAACGAAAAGCTATTAATCTTAGCTGATTTGAGAGGTTGCATAACGATTAACATTGTGGCATCAATGCTGGAGACATAGCACTTTGAGTGATTACCACAGATGACACATACCTGATAATCCGAGGATTATTAAGTAAAATTACAATTTTATGTAATCTGTATAGACTTAACAATTTTTCATTAATAGAGCATCTTAATTACTTGTATCATTGGTGGGTATGGATGTAGAATCTAACTTAAGAAGAGATTCTTCCTACCTGCTAATATATTTCGTATAATTACCGTCAAGGGCGTGCAGTATTCTGTTTCCATTTTTCTATATATGGTTTGATGAGGTAAAACCGACTCAGATTTGATGATGTTTGGAGATCAATACTGTCATCTGTAACGCACAATGGCGAATACGAATCATGATTAGCGATATACCTTTTTTGGAGACTATGTAGAATGTTTGAACTAGAGGCTTTATTGTTAGGGCTAGAGCCAATGACTGCTGCGGTAATTGGTGTTGGGGCACTAGCTATTGCACCTATTGTTGGTGCTGTAAATGCTATGACGGGCCACAATTTATCTGACTCAGCGCGATCAACAGCTAAGACTGGATTAGTTTGGGCTTTTGAAGCCTTTGACAAAGTGCAAGCTAGCGCTGCTGAAACTTCCGAATCCTTCCAGGATTTGATTGCAGAAGCCAAATCTGATATCAGGTCTTCCAAGAATGGCACAAGTGAAGTAGCTCCCCGTGAGGTAACAATTGGGTAAGCCCTAAAGAGTAAGCAGTTGCTAAATTCTGAAAAGTTACAAAGGCTGATGACTTGTCGGTTAGTCGAAAAAATAGGAGTGTGAAGGAGTAAGAGTGTAGAGGTATAGGGTCACTCCATTAATTAAATTAAGGCGGCTCAAACCTTTGGAGTGCAAGGGGTTACATAGCCTTTCCCCTAAACCCCATATTCTCAAACTCTTACACCCCTTCTCGGCCAGTTGTCAGTCTTTATTTTTCTAAGATTAAAAATTTTCCGGAATATGGCAGTTATTCTATAGATGCAATTTCTATAGATAGGCGTTGCTGAATCAAGAATTGAAGGGGAGTAATTCTTAAAGCCTCTCTCCTATAAGGAGCTACGATGTATAGACAAAGTGGTTAAATTAGCCAAAATCTTTGCGAAACTTCACCTATCCTAGAGGAATTACTCTCCTTGCCTAACTACGGTGTACAAACAAGTCGAATTACCCCCTTAATCCCCCCTTATCAACGGGGGAAACAGAAAATTTAGTTCCCTCTCCTTGATAAGGAGAGGGTTATGGTGGAGTAAAACTGACGCTAAAACCTCAGTTAATAAGCTATTTTCAGACTTGTGTATACACCGTAGTTGCCTAAGGAGAGGGAAAAATTTTTGCACAGTAAAAAGCGAGGGTGGGGTTTTTGTAGATTGTGGATAACGTAGCAAACTATCAAATTGCTTGGAAACAGACTTGTATATACACGGTGGCCTATAAGGAGAGGGTGAGAATACGTTGCAGAGCAACGCTATATTAACCTTCTCTGTGTATCTGGAGCGTGGGCAAACCATACCGTCATTCAGCAACGCCGATTACTGCTATTGATGACAACAACTAATGTCTCTCAAAAAAACATCATGCTTGATAATCCAGATTTCTTAAATGTGCGTAAATTAGCATTTGCTCTTGCCCTTGGCCCCTTGGGTTTGCTGCTGCTATTCTTTATTCTTGACGTTACACTCCCTCACGGTAAATTATTGCAAGTTTCAGAGCGATTGTGCTTGACAAGCGAGATGACAGGAAGTGTCGCAAAGCTGAACACAAATAAGTGCGAGAATTGACATACTCTCATCACTAACTAATGGTGTAGTTTTTAGTTTAGGTTGAACTGAGTTCAACCTAACAAATCAAAAAAATTGTGTTATACAAAGTAACACACCCGCTCAATCTACAAATTTTTAACACTTATCAGTGTCTCCATTCGAGTTGCTCGTTTCCCAGCATACGCAGTTTGCAACTGATAACTAACTGTTCACTGAATTGATAGTCAAATCTCCAGTACTTGATGTACAGGCAAATTATCCATCACCACGGCTGCTCTACCTACAACCGAGGTGAGAGAATTTCTTGGACATAGGACACAAAGAGAATTTTTAATTTTCTTCTGCCTATATAGTGATGGAACACTAATCATGGTAAATATATTTCCACAAATTCCATTCTCAAAATTTAAGATTGGTAAATGGGGTTCTAAGATAGAAGACGAGAAGTGGATATCTACACAACCGATCGCCACAACAACAGCAGCAGCTATGCAGATTTTAGCAAGTGTACCTAGAATTGCATATTGCCGTCCAAACTTAATTAAACATTCTCAGTCTAAGTTTATCCTCAGAGATGGGACTGTAGTTAGAACCTGGACAAGCCCACTTTTTAGAGACGATTATATATTTTTAGCTGATCCTGATGGAAAAATGATCTATGGCGGCTTTGTTTGGAAATACAAAGAACTATTCAAAGATGCCATAGAACTAATTAGCAGAAGGTTTACTTAGTAATACCGTTTTTCTATGGAGTTGTACTATATTTAACTCCCGCCTTCGGCATCCTCCCTTGACCAAGGGGGACTACAGGGAGGTAGAATTAAGCGCAGCTCTACATAGAATTGGTATAAAGTTTTTTATCATAAATGCTGCAAAATCTATTTTTTGGATCAATTATTGGAGTTTTTTGAATAATGAAAAAGTTGTTTGCTGGTTTACATAAATTTCAAACCAATTATTTCAAAGAACACCGAGACTTATTTGAGCATCTTGGGCATGAACAACACCCTAGAGCTTTATTCATTACCTGTTCTGACTCTCGGATTGATCCAAACTTGCTAACTCAAACTGAACCCGGCGAACTTTTTATTATTCGTAATGCGGGTAATATCATTCCGCCTTATGGCGCGACTAATGGTGGTGAAGGAGCAGCAGTTGAATATGCAGTTCAGGCTTTAGGGATTAAGCAGATTATTGTCTGCGGTCATTCTAACTGTGGAGCAATGAAGGGGTTATTGCAATTAGGGAAATTAGCTGATGAGATGCCATTAGTTTATGACTGGTTAAAACATGCAGAAGCAACTCGTCGGCTCATTAAAGACAATTATCAGGACTATGAGGGAGAAGAATTATTGAATGCCACAATTGAAGAGAATGTAATGACCCAATTAGAAAATTTGCGAACCTATCCAATAATTCACTCTAAACTTCATAAAGGAGAAATTAGCCTCCACGGCTGGGTTTACAAGATTGAGACTGGAGGAGTTTTTGTTTACGGTATGGATCGTTGCAATATCCAGGCAGAGCATGAAGCAGAGCCGATGCAAATGTGGTAGCCTTATTCAATTGTTCATTATTTAATAATTTCTTCATTGGCTGTCAACACTTGCAAGCGCTCCCAGAGTACTCCTAGAGTAACTAATTTTGATCAGATTCTTGTTCACCAGACTCGCTGTTCACTATTACTTCTTCCTCAAGTATTTCTGTAACAGCCGAGCCAATTTTTTCGCCCATATCTTTACCAATTACTCCACCCTCTTCTCCCAACAAAACCTCACCGACAACTTCTCCCACAGTCTCACCAATTTTTCCTCCTATTGTTTCATTTGCCGAAACTTCTATTTCTTCCTGTGTTTCTAGCTCAGGGTACTTTTCTGCCTCTGGGTGATTAACGTGTTCGGCTTGTTTCACTAAATCTTCTTCCAAGATTGCACCAACGACAGTGCCAACTTCTTCACCAACAACCATTCCTATCGGCCCTGCAAGTACGCACCCTACAGTTTCACCGACAATTTTTCCCACTACTTCACCTAGCGCTTCACTTCCAACTTTTTCCACTTCCGTCTGCATCCTCTGTTCTTGAGGATTAGACTGATCAGTATTTAGAGTTAGCTCCGTTGGGCAAAAGATTTTTGAGACATTATCATAAGTCCAAGCAATGCTGTTTGGGTCTTTTTTCTGGCTCCACTGGCTAAAGTCAGGCTTTGACTTATATCGGCTTAAAGCTTTAGGATGTACGCCTAAACGCCTTGCTAAAGCTGATGTTTGCAACGGTGTCACATCAGAATTTGCCTGCTCTGTAACAGTATATACTAACCCATCCTTGACTTGATCGTCCTCAACCGTTGATATCTCTGGCGTAGATAAATCTTGTTGAACTTCATTAGTCAGTGGTTCAATCGCTGGAGTCGTCTCCTCTTCCCAAGGGTCTTTATCTGGGTTAACCTGTTCCACGCTATAAGCAAACGACTCTTGTACAACTCCTGTTGAAACCCTAGAGGATTTCTCTTCTACTACTGCTAGTTCTGGCGCAGAAGGTGCGGATGGGGGCTGTGGGGAAACCATTTGTGCAATTTTTGGTTCCGGTGCAGGAGGTGCAGACAGGGACTGTGGAGAAGCTATTTGTGCGATCGCTTCTTGAAGATGAGTCTGCATCAGGGCACATGAAACCGACTTGTATCTGTAAGTGACAATTATTGACTCAGCTAGAGGGTTAATCCGAACATTGGTAACAAAGTTCAGGGACTCAATCTGCTTTTGCAATTTACTGGCATACTCTACTTTCTCAGCTAATAGGGGAATCCGGATGCGAATCCGTCCTTCGACAGCATGAACAATTTGATAATCCATAGCGGATTTGTCTAATATCAACAATTTTAAGCTGCAAAGAAAAGTTGTGTTCCAAGAATGGAATTAAGTCCGTACACATCCTTTCTGGCTGGGGATTTATTTAAAGTAGGGGCGCAAGGCGTTGCACCCCTACTTATCCCTAATTCGGTAAACTTACTCTAGATCATAATAAACAAAAATGGAATTACTGGAATGCCGATGGCAGCATTTAGCCAATATGTTAATCCAGTCAGCACAATCGAACCGACAATAGAGATACCCAAGGATAAAACTAAATTGGGTAGTAAAATCCTCAGGTTATTCAATGCCCCAGACACAAAGGAAGACTGCGGGGCATAGCTTGTAGAATAAGACATAAGCACCTCAAATGTGATAGTAAATGAAAATTAATGCAGCGTGTTTTATATACTGCTCATAATTGCATGATTACCTGATAAGCTAAATTAAACAAGCAATTTTAACAACTTGTAGGATAACTCCTATGCTCAAGCAAATCAGAAACGTCGGCAGAATTGTTGTTGGTTCCGTTTGTACTGTTTTAGGTGTAATTGGGATACTTCTACCCTTGGTTCCCGGCACTCCTTTTCTTCTTGTTGCTGCTTTCTGTTTCACTACTTTGGAATCATAAACATCAGTTAACTGTTGACTGATAACTACCTCACTCTTCTCGCTAACCTGTAAACTTCAGTCCTTGAAAAAGACATAAGGACTATGCCTTGATGAGCAGAATTATTACATTTTTAGGCAAGGCGGATAGGAGACACACAACACTGGCGATCGCCACTGCGAAGTGGTTTGCTCAATATTCTCAACGGGTGCTATTAGTAACCCACAATCCCAATCCCAGCGCAGAACTGCTGTTAGAAACTTCCCTCAAAGCAACTCCCCAAGAGATTGCGCCTAATCTAAGTGTGGTACAGTTGCAAGCAACAGTACTATTAGAACAAGTTTGGGAAGAAGTCAAAAAGTGGTTGGCTCTCTACCTCCCGTCCTCTATAAAAATAGAGGTCTATTCGGGAGAGGTGATGATCCTACCGGGTTTTGATAGCATTCTAGCCTTCAACGCTCTGCGAAAGTACTATCAAAGTGAAGACTATGATGTCATCATCTATGATGGGCGGGGAGATTTAGAATCATTGAGAATGCTGGGAATTCCCAACATCGCAGATTGGTATTTTCGCCGATTTCGGGAAGCGTTAGAATCTCTAGATTTGAGTAAAATCGCCGACTCCATTGGGGGCCCTCTCGCCAGTGCTTTGTTGAGTGCAAATATGGACACCCGAAAAGTGCAAGATGCTATTGTGCAAATTCAAGATTGGATTGCTAAAAGCGTTGCAGTTGTCGGAGATGCCAAAAGGTTAAGCGCTTATTTAGTGACTACAGATGAACCAGCAGCCATCGCTGAGGCTCGTTGGCTTTGGGGTAGTGCACAGCAGGTTGATTTGCGAGTAAGTGGGGTTCTGGTTTATCAAAGTTATGAAGCAGCTAACAAAACTGAGCTAGAGCAAGCTTTTGCTCCATTGAAAGTAAACCTAATTCCAGCGTTGCAAAAACACAATTGGGAACCTCTACTAGATGCACTACCAGATTTTAAAACTATTCCTCAGGTTCCCCAACCTTTAACGGTTGATTTGGCGAAACGTCAGGTACAAGTATTCTTGCCAGGATTCAGCAAACCGCAAGTCAAGCTTACCCAGTTGGGTACAGAACTCACGGTTGAAGCAGGTGATCAACGGCGAAATATTGTTTTACCAGACGAACTACGAAATCAGCCAGTTACCGGAGGCAAATTTGAAGAACCTTATTTGGTTATTTCATTTTAGGTTGTGATCCGGTATTTGTAGAGACGTTGCATTGCAACGTCTCTACAGGTTTATGTAATGCAACGTCTCTACAGGTTTATGTAATGCAACGTCTCTACAGGTTTATGGATGAAAATAGAATGCTGCTCCTAAAACTGCGTAGGTGATCAGCAGTAAGGCTCCCTCTAGCCAGTTAGAGTTTCCATCTGTGCTGATGGAGTTGGTAATTAAAACAGCGATCGCCACTGCTAATACTTCAAACGGGTTAAAATCTAGATTCATCGGTTGCCCCATAAACTGACCTACTAACACCAAAATTGGAGCGACAAACATAGCAATTTGCAGACTGGAACCCATCGCCACTGCTACTGCTAAATCCATTTTATTTTTCATAGCAAAAGTAGCAGCAGTAATATACTCTACAGCACCTCCAAAAAGTGGAATCAGAATTACCCCTGTAAATAAACTAGTAAAGCCTAAAGTCGTAATCGCTTTTTGTAGACTAGCAACTAAGACATCAGAAACAAATACCAACGCAATAGTACAAATTAGCAAGACAGCAACATTCTTCCACAGCGATGCTCCATGTTGATGAGACTTAACTTCTGCTTGTTCTGATTCATCAAGTTCAGTAGCTCTGAGTTCATACATATCCCTGTGGGTTTTCATAGAAAACAGCAGCATCAACAGGTAGAACACTAACAGCAAAATCGCAGCAACCGCAGAAAAATTATTGATAGTTGTAGGGTGTAATCCTGTAGATGTAAAGTCGATAGCAGTAGGCGTAAGTAGCACTACCAACGCCAAATTTAGTGAAGAAGCATTAATCCGAGCCACCTTGGGCTGAAAACTTTGCTCTTTAAAACGTAACCCTCCCAAGAAAATTGCTGCTCCTAGAGCCAGGAGTAGATTAGCAACGATAGTACCTGTAATGCTGGCTTTTACTACCTCCACCAAACCCGCACGAAGAGCAACAATAGAGATAATCATCTCAGTTGCGTTACCAAAAGTAGCATTGAGTAACCCGCCGAGAGATGGCCCGACAACAGTAGCAATTTCTTCCGTAGAATTGGCAATCCACGCTGCTAAAGGAATAATTGCTAAACCAGAAGTAACGAAAACAATCACAGGATGTAAATGTAGCCATTCCGTTATAAAGGAAATCGGCACAAACACTAACATACAAAGCAGAATTTTATCTTTTGTTATCATTTGGCTTAGTCCTTTAGAAAAACTATAAATAATTTTTATAAAACCCAAGTGATGAGAAGAAGTTAGGAAGCAGAAGGGGAAAGCCTTAACAGGAGCGGGTTGCTTTGGTTGTCATTTTAGATTTCATGATATCTATCTGCTTAGATTAAGTAGTATTTGTATGCTTGCTTATTCTCTTACTTTGGGCGGAGAGTATTTACATATTTAAGTAGAAGGCAACTAATTTTTAATTTTTTATTATTTAAATGTAATCAGTAAGCAATTAGTTGATAAAAAAAATGAATTACATTGTTATAGTTTCTGTTGCTGCTTATTTAGTTATGTCGCTTATGGCTTTTCAGATAATTGAAGCCTGTAAGCATGAGACTCAAGAGATTTCCAAACGATATAGATCTCATTAAAAATACTCTGTTATTTAGCAAAATCTCAATAACTATTTCTGACAATTAAGAAAAATAGAGCTTTGCATTCATTTGTTACAGCAAACCTGATTAACCTTAAAATAGTTTGTGTGTAAAGAGAGACAATTTATTCAAAAAGAGTCAAGCTAGGGAGGATGAAAATGGATACTATAGTTGTAGTTGCTTTGGTTGCCTACGTTGTTTTATTTTGTATGGCCTTTTATGTAGTTCAAGTTTATATGGAGGAAAGCAAACAAATTACTAGACGATATAGAAAATCTCATCAAAATTGATTTATTTTTGTGATGAATTTTTTATAAGTCAATCTACCTTGAATCGATCATTGAGTTAAAGGTAGTTGATTCGATTTTTTACCGTTCAAAATAGGTAAAGGTAACTCGGACGAAGTAGCAGGAATCGCTATAATATTTGTTTGGTGATTGTTTTTCTGTTGTGATGGCACAATTGAATCAAAAATGGGACGCGAACCATTTAAGAATTCAGCAATGAATGCCGAGCCATTATTAACAATGACATTCCAAACTGGATTGACACCTAAGAACATACCGCCACCAATTTGCATCATCAGGTTGGGAACAACAATAGTTGCGGTATTTTGGTAAACTACCTCCATTGCTCGTTTAGCGATCGCAATAGCATAAATTAATCCTTGCAATTGCTGATCAAGCAGCACCACATCTGCTGTTTCGGTACAAACATTCCCGCTGAATGCAAGTGAGACAGAAATGTCGGCAGGACAATCACCATTTATTCCCAGCACTGCTACACACTCTCTTTGGCTGCGGAGTCCATCAACTAAGTTTGCTTGTTGTTGAGGATAAGATTCTGCAAGGATATGGTTAGCATGAATGCCAAATTTTTTCGCGAGAATGGTAGTCTTTGCTAAACTATCCTCACTGACGAGGTAAACAGTAATGCCCTGTTTTTGCAGAGTAGCGATCGCCTGAATACAGTCTGATGCAGTTGTATTTAAATACAATAGTGCAGAGTCATGGATGACAACGGTATTTAACTGAGTCAACAACTCCACAACACGACCACTGCGGATATAAATGCCGTTTTGGACAGCGTGAGTCAAGGCAGAGAGGATGGTTGTTGAGATAGAAATAGGGATGCCGCTACCAAAGTCAAACTGGAAAGGAGAAATAGCAGCTCCTAAATTACCTGTCGTAGCAAAAATAGTGCCGCCTAAAACTAAGGTTGGCACGATGGCATTTTTCACAAATTCTGCTTGTTGTGCGCCAATGTTCGTATCATGCACCGGAGTAGTTTGCATAAGATGAGCAATCAATCCCAGGCGAGTATTTTCACCCGTCCGTTCCACTAAGATAGACAACTCTCCCTCCAATAACCGAGAAGAGGCGTAGACCTCTTGCCCTAGAGAATAATGCATAGGTGTAGCTATGCTTGTGAGGTAGGAGCAATCCACCAAACCACTACCAGATAGAATCCTACCATCTACAGGAATTATTTCACCAGCATAAATCATGATGCGATCGCCTGCTTGCAACTCTATTGCTCTTACTGCTGGCTGTAATTGATCACGCTGCACCCAAATATCTTGATGCAAATAATTTAAAAAATCTAGAGCTGTTTGTTCTCTGGCTTTAACAACTGTACCGCGCAAGCTTCTACGGATTTCTACTAAACTGGTTTTCAAAGCCGGGGCAATATATTGACCTTGGACGGTTTGTAGAGTCATCCACGCCGAGTCTAAAAGATCAATATTAGGATGCTGCTGATTAACAATGCTGTCAGCCGCTCGATTGAACCAAGGCATCGCAGCACCAGCGATCGCTGTTATGATCAACAGAGGTGGTAATTCCAACGGAACTGCAAATATTGCCAGACTCAGACTGAGCAGAGGTAGACCTAAATCTCTCCATTGGTTAACTTCTGGAATCAGGTCAGATTCTTCTATAATTTCTTCATCAGAAGTTTCAATCAGATTCGCCTGTTGAGTACAACTCGCCTTTTCAATACAGGTTAACAAATATTTTTGGGCATCTTCAAAATTAACCACACTGACTTTGTAGTTAACAATCAGTGAGCTAGCTGCGGGATTGATGCGAACCTCAGTGACAAACTGCAACGACTCAACCAAGCGATTGAGGTTTTCAGCAAACTCTAAGTCATCTGCCAGTCTGGGTACACGAATACGGCAGCGCCCCAGGGTGCTATGAACGACTTGATAAAACATATTTCTCGATTGCTGTTGGGAAGATATTGAACTTCCATTGTGATCAATATATTAAGTCACAATCAGGAAAACATAAACTGAATCTTTGCCATGTCGAATAACTCTTAACATGGGGTGAAATCAGCGAGGCTGTCGTTTACCGCCACTTGATGGCTGAAAGGTTCATCGTGATTGGGCTTCAGAAAGAAAATAGCATCAGGCAGTATCAAGTTGTAAGCGCTCATTCATTTCCAGTCGAAAAGTACCGTAAGGGACAAGCTACAACAAGCTGTTGCGATCGCAGCCCAAGAAAAGCCCTTTCCTACTCTGCTGACTTTGCCAAAGCAGTACAACAGGTTGCTCTAAAGAATAAAACTACCACAAAATAAGAAAAAAGTCAAACAATTTTAGATTTTAGATTTGCGATTTTGGATTGACTGCGCCCACTTTCTTGACACAGCTTGAAGATTTTAAATTGACGATTTTAGATTTGTTCCGCCCACAATTCGAGAAGTTGCAAGGAGGGCCTCCCTCCGGGCAAACTTCTCCCAAGGGGAGACGCTCTGCGAAGCAGCGAAGCTATGCCGTTGGCGCAGCCTCTCGTAGAGAAGGCTTTACGGGGGCGGGGCTTGAACCAAAAACAATCTAAAATCTAAAATTCGGGGTGTCAAACGCAATTGTGTAATTATGTCACAGTTTCATCACAATCGCATCCTCGCTATGGGGAGTCGGGAGTGATTGAAGCAGATGCTCCAAATCACTCGCAGCAGATTGTTACCTTCAGCGATGGCGAGAGGCTATTGATCAACAATGGGGATCTAGATGCCCCCAGCGTTCCCTTCCCCAGAGAGCGAAATTATCCACCAGAATACACCGAAGCGATCGCTAGCTGTTGAACCACCCAAGGAAAATGCCCAAGAATGTCTGCGGCTGATGGGTATGGCACTGAAAAACCTAAGCGAAGCAATGAACAACACCCAAGCGCTCGAAGCTGCGGCAATCATTCTGGGCAGTAGTCCAACTCGATAAGCGATCGCTTATCGAGCCGAGCAATTGGAAGTGTTGCCTCAAGGAGTTAGTGACATTCGGCGGGTGCTTGCAAAACCTGGGTGTACTTGGCAGGACTATTGCTTTTATCATCAGCGATTATCCGGACATGATATAATCTCGACTTTATCCATTTTCTAGCAACGCGATCGCTATCGCTAAAACCTCTGTGGAACAGTAGTTTTACTTTTTAACTTCATCGATAATCTGTGAAGTGGAAAAAGTATTTGCCAAAAAGTCAGGGTTTTTGCCCCATAAACAAAACCGAGTTATTAATTTTGGATAAAGTCGAGATAATATCATATTCTCAATCAACAACGCCAAGAAATAAGAGGTTAAGACACCGGGTTTCTTGAGGTTGAAACAACGAAATTTCATCTTCCCAGAAACCCGGTTTTTAAGGTTAGTAAATAGGTGCTTTAGGTAATCACAGTTGGCTGCTCCCGTCCTGTCATTTTGCGGATATGAGCTATTTCATCGGCAAGAGTAATTAGCGAAGCGAGTGCTTGTTGCGGATCAAGGTCATGTTTTGCCGGATCTGGCTCGTAGCTTTCTAAATAAATTCTCAGGGTTGCGCCTTGAGTACCAGTACCAGAAAGTCGCACTACAATGCGGGAGCCATCCGTAAAGCCGATGCGAATACCCTGCTTCTGGCTAACACTGCCATCAATGGGGTCGGTATAACTGAAGTCATCAGCGTATTCGACTTGATACTTACCAAACTGCTTTCCTTTGAGGGTTGGCAATAAGGAACGCAGATTTTCCATTAAGGTGTTGGCTTGATCTGTATCCACCTCTTCATAGTCATGGCGAGAGTAATAGTTGCGCCCATAGGTTTTCCAATGTTCCCGCACAATCTGCTCGACAGATTGCTGTCTCACTGCCAAGATATTTAGCCAGAACAGAACAGCCCATAGCCCATCTTTTTCGCGCACATGGTCAGAGCCGGTGCCAAAGCTTTCTTCACCGCAGATATTAGCCTTGCCTGCGTCTAAGAGGTTGCCGAAGAATTTCCAACCAGTAGGCGTTTCGTAGCATTCAATCCCAATTTGAGCGGCAACTCGATCCACTGCTTGACTAGTGGGCATTGATCGCGCTACCCCTTTCAAATCGGAGCTATAGCCTGGGACTAGCTTGGCGTTTGCGACTAAGACTGCTAGGCTATCGCTAGGGGTGACAAAGAACTTACGCCCTAAGATCATATTGCGATCGCCATCCCCATCGGAAGCTGCGCCAAAGTCTGGTGCATTCTCGCCGTACAAGATATCCACCAACTCATGGGCATAAACTAGATTCGGGTCAGGATGCCCACCCCCAAAGTCTTCCAGGGGTATACCATTACGCACAGTTCCCGCTGGTGCGCCCAAGCGTTGCTCAAAAATGGCATGGGCATAGGGGCCAGCCACTGCATGTAATGGATCCATGCACATCCGAAAATTAAGAGAAGTCAGGAGTTGGCGGAGGTGATCAAAATCAAACAGGGACTCCATTAATTTTTCATAATCCTGCACGGGGTCAATAACCTCAACCACCATGTCTCCCAGGTGAAACTCATTCAGGGTTTCTAAATCCACATCTGGTGTTTCCAGAATTTGATAGCGCTCAATTACTTTGCTCTGAGCATACATAGCATCTGTCACCTTTTCCGGTGCTGGGCCGCCGTTGCTGATATTATACTTCACGCCAAAGTCACCCTCTGGCCCGCCTGGATTATGGCTAGCAGACAAAACAATTCCACCAAGTGCCTGGTATTTGCGAATAATGCAGGAAGTTGCGGGGGTAGACAAAATCCCGCCTTGACCAACTTTAATCCGCCCAATGCCATTGGCTGCTGCCATTTTCAAGATGATTTGAATGGCTTGGCGATTGTAGTAACGACCATCACCGCCCACAACTAAGGTTTGCCCTCGCAAGTCCCCCAGACTATCAAAGATGGATTGGATAAAATTTTCTAGGTAATGGGGCTGCTGAAAAGTAGTGACTGCTTTCCGCAGCCCAGAAGTGCCGGGTTTCTGATCGAGGAAGGGAGTAGTAGAGACTGTACGGATGTTCATAGATAATGTTTAACAAAGCATTTTTCTCTATACAGCTTTGCATAAGTTCGTAGCGAAAAAATTGCCACGCATTAAACCTTTGCGTATCCTCTGGGGCCTGGAGCGTTTCACTTTTAAATTTAAATTTGCTACTTGGAAGCTCAGACCTCAGCCCAGCCCTGTCAAGGTGGATCAAAAATCTGCTTTCATCCCTATGATTGGTAGATCATGTTACTTAGTGGTTAATAAATTAATTCTTGTCACCACAAAGATACAGAGAAAACTACAGCAGATTGCGCTCTAATCGAATACACGTAGAGACGTAGCACTGCTACGTCTCTACAAGGTTTTGGGTTTTATATATGTACTTCATTTACCTGAAATGTGCTGTAAATGTTGAAGTTACGCCTTGACACGGCTAGGGCGTGTTTTCAAACCCTACAAGCCTTCACCTCTTATGCCTGAGGCTACAAGAACAAAGCCTTTTGCAGGCTTAAAATCTTGATTTTTCGTAGTCCGTGCAAGCGGACTTCGTTCCTGTAGCCGCACCCTTTAGGGTGTCGGCGAGGCAAGAAAACACGCCCTAGAGCATCGATTCAGTAATCGCAAAAACCCGATTGATTTTCGGTAAAACGACCAATTTTAGAGACGTTGCATTGCAACGTCTCTACGAAATAATCGGTTTTTTCGCCCCTAACTTGAATACTGAATCGGTGTTCTAGACCTCAGCGTAAGCAGGTCTGAGTAGTTTACGTAGTGTACTCGGCGTTAATCTTCACGTAGTCATAACTCAAATCGCAACCCCAAGCTTTAGCTGAACCATGACCATTGCCAACACTGACGGAGATTAACACTGTATCCTCTTGGAGATATGCACCTGCTGCTGCCTTTTTCAAATAAGCACTTGCTGAACCACGGTCAAAGGTTAAAGGTTGACCATTTTCCAGCATTAAGAAATCTCCTAGCTTAATTTGCAAGTTTTGTTGCTCAAAAGGCACGCCTGCACGTCCAGCGGCGGCGGCGATACGTCCCCAGTTGGGGTCACGTCCAAAGATTGCAGATTTAACTAAGGATGAACCAGCAATGGTTTTGGCTATTTGACGGGCTGAAAGTTCATCATGGGCCCCGGTTACTTGCACTTCGATTAGACAGGTTGCACCTTCACCATCACGCGCGATCGCTTTCGCTAAATGCTGGCAAACTTCTGTTAACATGGCTTCTAGTTTCTCAGCTTCTGCACCCATCTCGATAATTGCTGGAGTGCGGGATTGACCGTTTGCTAAGGCGATTAAGCTGTCGTTGGTGCTGGTATCACCATCAACGGTGATTGAGTTGAAACTTCTATCAGCTGCCCTACTCAACATCTGTTGCCAAAGGGCGGGTGAAACTGCCGCATCACAGGTAACAAATGCCAGCATGGTTGCCATGTTGGGATGAATCATCCCGGAACCTTTAGCAATGCCACCAATTCGCACGGGGCGTTCCCCTATAGTTGTCTCTAGGGCAATGGATTTTGTCACCAAATCTGTGGTAGTAATTGCTTTAGCTGCGTCATCTGAGCCTGTTTCTGATAATTCTGCCACTAGTTTAGGAATTCCTGCTTTCAATGTATCCATAGGAATTCGTTGCCCAATCACCCCAGTGGAAGCTAGTAACAGAGAGTCCGATGGGATGTTCAGTGCTTGGGCTGCTGCCATTGCAGATTCTAGGGCATCAAACCAGCCTTGAGTGCCTGTGGCAGCGTTCGCTTGTCCAGCATTGCAGAGAATCGCCCTAGCACTATGTTTAGTTCGTAAATGTTGGCGACAATAATCTACACAGGCGGCTTTAACTTGGCTGGTAGTAAATACACCAGCTGCGATCGCTTCCACATCTGATAATATCAAAGCTAAATCTGGCAACCCCGACGGTTTCAGTCCTGCGGTAATTCCTGCCGCCCGATACCCTCTAGCTGCTGTGACGCCACCACTAATTTTTTGCCAATCTGCCATCATTCTTCCCTACATCTATCAGGTTAGGTAAGTTGGTGCATTACCGCTCCTGTTTCTCTCACAACCGTGCTTGCGACTTTTACTGCTCATAATTCTTGTGAGTTATTCACCGAGTAAAAAGCTAGCTCTTTGAGATATTTTTACTCGTTATGAGCTGATCTGCTGATGGTAATAATAATGCACAACTGGGCAGTTAGCATAACTGTTTTTATCTTTCTTAGAACTAAATCTAAGAAGAATTTAGGAGCCGGGATTTAGGATTGAGATGCAATCAGCAGAAAGTTAGAGCGGAGGCTTCTCTTTGCAGCACTAAATTCAATTGATTGATGCCTTTATGTTCTTATTTAACCCGGAATTGCTTGCGGAGGATTGTCGTCCACGGGAAAACGAGTGATTAAGAGTCCACCTTTGTCAAAATCATCTGCGTTAACTTGAGTATTGGTAAAAGCCATAACAGTTCCACCCTTACTTTTTGCTAAAAGTGCCTGCATTTTCGTCTCTTTCCAATATTTGAGACTTCCCTTACCCATCGGGTCAGGATCATTATAGTAAATCAGTTGAGTCTCGGTATCTGCCCCAGTAATTGCAATTGCATGTTTGAAACCGAAACTCCACTCACCTCCTGCCCATAATGGCCCAAAACGCTCAAGCAAATGAAAGATCATTGAACAAGTCCATAGACCATTTGCTGGTGGTTTAACTGCTGTTAGACCATAATACTTGAGCATGTGAGTATCGGTTGGTTGAATACCTTTTTTTTGACCCCAGAGATTAAGAAGGGTTGTCCCTAGATTTTTCCCTTCCTCTGACTTTTGATAATTCTCAATTTCTTTCACCGGGTCGTAACTTGGTATTGCGATTATCTTCCTACCATCGGTCCTGAAGTAAGTCCAAATCATCTCCGCTGCCGTTAACCAGCATGTATCTCCAGTTGGCTGACCGATTAACTCAACGTCTTTAAGGTAGATGTGAGGCATTTTTTCCTTTGTTTTCGGTTATTAACCAAATTCTGCACATATGTAAGCAAATTTATTATATTTTATACTGGTAACACTATCAGTCTTACAAATAAAAGTACATGATATTAAACACTATGGCGTCATTGTTAATATTATCAGGTTGTTCCGACAAGTGAAGCTAAAACTGCTCCAGCCTTGCCTCCTCGGAAGATTTTTTAAAAAGGCTCCTTTGGAGCTATCGCGTGAACTAGCTTCGTGTTACGAAAGTCAAAGATTTGAGCATCAAAGAATAAATTTGCTCTGCCTGTAGTACTCATCATTTGAGAGATGCTACAGCAACTGTTAACATATTTAACGAAGGATTAAGACTATTAACCGCTGGTTTGACGGAGACTCAAATCTAACCTTTAAACAGCAAAATCCTGTTGTCATTTTGGTGCAAAAGTTCTATCCCATAGGAGTCAAGCTGATCAAGCAGGCAATGGCTGAAGTTGAAACACATCTTCAACATCTACCGAATCTTAAGAAGTGGTTTGTTAAAATTTTGGGAAAATCAGCTTGATTTTTGGAGCGTTTTTTCTTGGGAATACTCTTAAATCAAAAAAAGAGAGCTACTTAGGCAGCTCTCCAGATCATCAGGGTGCATCTACTTACCACAGTATACCATTTGACGCATGAGGGTTGTCACCCGTCGTTTTGGTTCTTTCTGTAAATATTTTGTGAAGAAACTACCAGAAAAACATCTGCTCAGAAGTTCTTGTCTTTACCTTTTGGATTACTCTCTTTGCGCTGGAAGAATACCTAAATCTTTTTTAACGTTCGCCTTGGTGCCGGAGGCATACTGCCTTCTGGTGCGTCGGCTTCCGCCAACGCCTTGGTCTGGCAGAGAAGGACGCAAAGAAAGAGATGGGTTATTTTATGGCGGGAAGGGATTAGCTAGTCGCTCATGGGGAGCCACTATGCTAGCTTCACAAATTGGTTTAAACCAAAACTAAACATTCAATTTCTTCTCTACCAATTCGTTAGTCAGCTTAGGGTCTGCACGTTTGCCAGTCTTTTTCAGAACCTGTCCGACAAAGAAGCCTTTGAGGTTGGTATTTCCGTTGCGATACTTTTCTAGTTCTTTGGGGTTGGCAGCTATTACTTCATCAACGATGGGTTCGAGTACACTAGGATCGGTGATTAGCTCCTGACCAGCAAAAGCCTTCTCAGGAGAAATACCACTTAGCAAATCTGGCAGCTTTTCTTTAGCTTGGGCGTTGCTAATTTTACCTTTTTCAATCCGAGTGATGACATCAGCTAGATTAGTGGCATTTAGAGCAATTTCTGTAATACTCAGTTTTTGCTTATTCAGGTATGCCGCGATATCTTGAGTAATCCAGTTAGCAGCAGCTTTGGCATTGGCTCCAGCTGCGATCGCAGCTTCAAAATATTCGGCTACTGGATGATCTTCTGTCAAGACTCGTGCATCGTAAGCCGAAAGTCCCAACTCACTTTCATAATGATGGCGTTTTTGGGCTGGTAGTTCTGGGAGTTCGCTGCGCCACTTTTCTAATTGTTCATTTGACACCTCAATTGGTGCTAAGTCTGGTTCAGGGAAGTAGCGGTAATCACTAGAACCTTCTTTAACCCGCATACTAATTGTGCGTTGAGTGCCTTCTTCCCACAAACGAGTTTCTTGTATAATGCGATCGCCTGCTTCAATGGCTGCAATTTGCCGCTCAATTTCATAGTCAATCGCTCGTTGAATGGCGTTGAACGAGTTCATGTTTTTAATTTCTACCTTGGTGCCAAACTCCTCTCGTCCAACCGGACGCACGGAAATGTTGACATCGCAGCGTAGAGAACCTTCTTGCATATTGCCGTCACTCACGCCGAGATAGCGGACAATGCGGCGCAACTCTTCGGCATATTCAGCGGCTTCTATTCCCGAACGCAGGTCTGGTTCTGAGACAATTTCTACTAATGGGATGCCTGCCCGATTGTAGTCTACCAGAGAATAAGTGGAACCAGAAAGGCGATCGCTACCTGCATGTACCAGTTTTCCCGCATCTTCTTCCATGTGCAGACGCGTGATGCCAATGCGTTTACGAATTGGGTTACCTTCAGCATCTACCAATTCTATTTCTAACCAACCATGTTCTGCGATCGGCAGGTCATATTGAGAAATTTGGTAATTTTTGGGTAAGTCAGGATAAAAATACTGTTTACGGTCAAATTTGCTATATTTGGCGATTTGACAATTCAGTGCCAAACCTGCTTTAACGGCATATTCCAGGACTTTTTGGTTGAGTACGGGTAAAACTCCTGGTAAACCCATACAAACCGGGTCGATGTTAGTATTAGGGTCTGCACCGAATGCTGTAGAGCTAGTAGAGAAAATCTTGGTATTAGTACTCAGCTGACAATGGGTTTCTAGACCAATAATCGCTTCGTACTCAGTTTTTACAGTCGTAGCAATCGTCATAATATCATTATTTGGGCATAATCTTTCTTTAGGTTACTATTGTAGCGGCGTATTGAGTTGCCCTGAAGGCGGTTATTTGGGTGAGCAATGCCTACCCTCTTAAGCTTGAGATGGAGTGCGATTCGTCGAGTAGGGAATCACGGTACTCAGTCTGTAGATAGCCACGTAATTAAAACATGGATGCGTTTCAATCCCTAATAGGGATTTTGAGTAATTGAAATCATAGCCAAGATTCGCAAGCTCAACGGCGAATTTGTTTCAATCCCTAATAGGGATTTTGAGTAATTGAAATACTTGAGTAAAAGGGTTAGAAGAAGGGGTAGTAATGTTTCAATCCCTAATAGGGATTTTGAGTAATTGAAATCGCTTCGCGCAATCGCTCTTGCTTGGCTCCAGATGTTTCAATCCCTAATAGGGATTTTGAGTAATTGAAATTAAAAGTGAATCATGACTTAACTAGTAGATTTTGGTTTCAATCCCTAATAGGGATTTTGAGTAATTGAAATCTCAAGTCGGACTTGTTGGCAGAATACGTCCTGAGTTTCAATCCCTAATAGGGATTTTGAGTAATTGAAATATGGTTACATCCCTGTCAAGCCCAACGAGTTTTGGTTTCAATCCCTAATAGGGATTTTGAGTAATTGAAATGTCCCCTTTCTTAGATACGTCTCGGAGCGTTGTTTCAATCCCTAATAGGGATTTTGAGTAATTGAAATTATTCACCAGCACGTTTCTTAAAACTACCTGCTAATGTTTCAATCCCTAATAGGGATTTTGAGTAATTGAAATTTTAGGGCTATCAATGCTAATGAATGGGCATCTATCGTTTCAATCCCTAATAGGGATTTTGAGTAATTGAAATTTCGCCTCAAAATACACCCCCCGTAGGGCCTAAAGAGTTTCAATCCCTAATAGGGATTTTGAGTAATTGAAATATTTCGGGGAGAATATTACGGGCTGTTTCAAATGGGTTTCAATCCCTAATAGGGATTTTGAGTAATTGAAATAAGCGCCGCGAGGCGACTTAGTAAATTCACCCTTGTTTCAATCCCTAATAGGGATTTTGAGTAATTGAAATGGCCGGAGTCTGAAAGCCTTGTCTTATTTGGTTTTCAAGGTTCTGTAGCGCAGATGGTGAAATCATAACATGAGGAGTTGTGATTTGGCTAGATGTAAATCGCTGAAAGCCAGTCCAAATAAGGTGCGCGGATGGTTTAAAAATGCTATTACCCCAAGTTCTTGCATACACAGTAATTCAGCTATTTTTGTAGTCACCCCTTCATCAACACCTACCCATCCGCGCATTCGGCACAGAAACTAGTCGGATTCCAAAGCAGCTGACCATACTTTCTACTTTGCCAATAGAAATCGATGCTATCGAGATTATACTCAATTAGCTCATCTGAATTGAGTGCGATCGCCTTTGGCGTTGGTGTACCCTTACAAGGAAGCAAGCATCGTTGCAAGAGAAGCAACAGTCAGTCCTATAGTGTTATTTGATAGAGTCTTCAAAGTCTGTCAGAGCACAAGCAAACTCCCTGAAAGCTGTTTTAATAAGAACTTCTTTCGTTCCCCTCTCCAGCGGAGAATGCCGTATAACGTCTGTTAATTCTATAAACAGCAGAGAAAACATAAAACGATCTTGGCGGTCAACTTGTTTCAAGCAAGACAATATAAACTCGTAAAGCTCTGTTTTTCTTGGTTTGGTTTGTTCTTCCCAGATTTGCAACCCAAGCCGGAAGGTTCTCAAGCGGATTTCATTAGTGTTGAAGGACGCGTCTTTGTAGCGAACTGATACGCGTTGGGGTAGTTCCATGAGTTTTAGCTATAGATATTCAAGTAAAGTAATTATTCACTTATATTTTGGCTCATCCGGAAAAATGGTGAAATTACGGCGATTCTCAGATACCTCGTGAATTCTGCCCAAACTAGAACTTATACCTTGATAAGCTGTTACGCATTTAAGTTGCATAGCTATACATGAGGGTTGTCCAAATCTTTTCGCAGGGTGCTTGATTATTTTGTCTATTTATTTGTGGGGTTCCTAATCTTCAGTACCCAATTCTCAATCCTGTGCGGAGCGTTTTGGCGCTACGTATGTTGTTACAGCAGTTTTCAAATAAATAGACCACACGCCTACCTCTCTTTTAAAAGGAGAGAGGCTTTGAATTTTCCCCTTCCCTAGTAGCTACGGTGTACACAAAAGTCGAATTACCCCCCTTAATCCCCCAATGGATTGGGGGGAAACCGGAAAATCTAGTTCCCTCCCCTTTGCAAGGTACATTAGATGTTTGTGCAGGCGGCAGCTTAAAGGGGAAACCGGAAAATCTAGTTCCCTCCCCTTTGCAAGGGGAGGGTTAGGGTGGGGTAAAACTCGGATTTATCAACTATTTCCGACTTCTGTGTACACCGTAGTCCCTACTAGGGAAGGGGGTAGGGGGTTAGGTTTTTTCTTGTGGTCTACTCAACTGAAAATCGCTGTATGGTGAAGCACAAGAGTAGCTGCTAAGGAAACTTTTTATAGTGTTGGTCCTCTTGACGGTTCTTCTCTGTTTACGTTTGGCGAACCTTTAAAAAAGTGATTGCAGCGTCAAAATCAGAAGTCATTACCTGAATCTGTACCCCTATTTAATTTGGTACTGGCTCAACTAGCGATCGCATCGCCATCTATCTCTCATCAGCAACTCGATGGACGTGTAGATGTATACATAAATAATGCGGTGATACCTTTTAGCAATTGTGTGATGTTATACGCTTTCCAATGGGTGTTGCATATTTGCGTGATGAAGGAACGTAAAGATATGAAGAATGCTGATTTAAAAGAATGCATAATCAGCTACACAGCCAAAAATTGGTAACAACAATGACTACAGTAAATGACCCTGCCATTGTAGCTGAAGTAACTCATTTCTACCTTAAATACGAAGAAGCTCTTTGTAATAACAATCTGGAAGTGATGGATAATTTATTCTGGGATGGGCCAGAAGTGGTGCGATTTGGATTAGCAGAAAACCTCTATGGTGGCGAGGAGATTCGTAACTTTCGCGCCTCTCGACCAAACCCAAAAATAGAGCGAGAAATCTCCAATCTCAAAGTTGTGACTTTCGGCAAGGATGCAGCAAGTGTGACTTTAGAATTTCGCCGGATTATTGATGATGTAGAGCGTTTCGGGCGACAAAGCCAGACTTGGTACAAATTTTCTGATGGATGGAAAGTAGTTTCTGCCCATGTTTCGTTGTTACCCGTATGAATTGCAAAACATGATCAGTATTGCCGAGATTGCCTCGGATATTTATCGCATTTCAATTTATGACTCAAAGATAGCCATTTCATTTCTGGCAGCAACTTGAGCTACCAATCGCTATAGTCTTACATTTACCCGATTTGCAATCATTAGAAACAGTTACTCTAGTAAGCAGAAAAATAGAGATTTAAGTATGGCGCATTCATTTGATTGGAATCTATTAAGCTCTAAATATGTGGTGAAAGACAGATGGATTAATGCAACCCTAGTGTAGGAGCTAGCGGTTAGTTTTTGATTCTTTTTTCAAACCATAGATATACGTACAGAAACATTGATGAATCTCATAATCGTTAAGACTAACGCAGAGATTACCATCTCTGCGTTAGTCTTAAGTTAATAAGTATTGAAGTAAAGCAAAAGGGGCCAGTCCTAGCTCAACTCGCTAGTTTCTGTTATTGACAATTATTGAAAGCTTTTGATACTTTTTGGACTAAGTTAACCCATTGCTTGTACTACACTCAGCATGAAATTAACCCGCTGCTCAAATTCTAGCTGCTTAATCTGTGCTACAAATTCGTCCGTTTCAGCGGGTGGTTGATAGTCGGACGGTACTTGGATGACGGTTCCGTTGTCCATACCTTGTGCCAGCAACAGCCAAACATCTAATTTGGCATTGGGGCTTAGAGCATTATAGCTACGATTGATAGCAGTATCTGCACCATTGATAATGTCGCGTTGTGCTTGCAGTTGCTCTTCTTGAGACAAATCTTGGATTAGGTCAAAGACTGCTTTTGCGGGACTTTCTACGCTGTCGGGTGGTGCTGGTGATAGCTTCTCTTTAAGATCTAGGTAACCGAACCAAAGTAAGGCTAGTTGAGTATCTACATCAAAGCGTTGAAAAGTTTCTAAAGCTGGTCTTGTGCTTTCGTCAACTGTGTAAGTCATAAAAAACTCCAAACAAGTTAAAGTTATTTTCGATTTCCGAAATTACTGAAAAACTTTCTTCTCAGTTTCTTTACACAAATTAACGAATCATGGAGATGAATAACTCTACTTAGGGTATGAATAAGACTCACTACACAAGACAGATTATAGATAACTCTAGTTGCTAGTTACAAAAATGCCAACTTCAATGTATATGTTGGCAAAAATAAAAGCTACAACCTTAAGTCAAAAACTCATCCTTCTAATAGACATCAGCGATGATCTTCCTGGGTGATGATGTACGTCAATAGCAACGCGCTCAATTGTCCAAAGCTACACCCTTGATGGTTTCCATGCGACAGACTCAGTTTTTAATCAATCCATTTGCTTATCTCCACCTGCTTGAGCCACTCCATCATCAATACGGTTTGGTTAAGCTGCACACACAGTCCTTAAAGCTCCCCCTTCATCCACGCCACTTGACGCCAGTCCGCTCAAGTCGGGAAATCCCTGTCCCCCCGGGGGGAAATAGAGCCATTCTCGCCATGCTCTCGAGTCTCAAGACGCTACTCTCCACCCCACCTCATATAGGTTCTATTGATTGCTGCAACTGGCACTTCTGGTTTATTCTTTATCCTTTAAGGCATTAATTCTTCTCCTATTCTCAAAATCAGCGAAGCGACAGTAGTGACTATGACGAGGTGAAGTATTGAAATTACATTCCGGATAACACTGTTCCAAGCGAGTTTATGTATAAAAAGAGAATCGCAAAGGATCATGATTAACCAAATTACCGCTTTAGAATCTTGTTGGCACACATCTCCTCCGTGGGGTAAAGCCATGCCTCCACTAGCAGTTCAAATGTTAGAAAAAGTCTTGTTGTCAAACTCCGATTTGTCAGGCTACTGCTGCGGTGTTCAGTGGGAAAGGCAAGAATGGATTTATGCGATTGTTTGCCTTGGCGAAACACTCTACTTGCCTTATGGAGAATTTCATGCAACAAAAAATGTACTGGAAAACGCCATTGTTTCTACTCCGGCTTTTAAATTGGGAGATGTGGTTGAGGTTGATTTCAGTGAACAGCCAACACGGCGGATTATTCAAGGAGTTTTTAGTCTCAAAGGCAATTGGCTTTATGGCGTAGAGTGGCGCTCCCCAATTTTGGAAGAAGTGGCATGTGCCCAAAGCAGAACCATATGGCTTGCTGATGTTGATTTAGTAAGCGTGGATGTATGACTATCATTACTTCGTAGCCATACACGAGCTAATCTAAGTCGTAGTAAATTGACTCAGTTTATTCAGGGTCAAGAATAGTTAAGGTGCTTCAAAATTATCATACACTGAAAAATTTATCTGATTTGGAGAACAAAAAATTATATTTGCAATAATCCCGCTCGATTTGCTTTTTCAAGAGATTTAAGATGTTTCTGACTCACTAAATTACGAGGAAAAATTTAGCTAGGACAGCACGGCGTAAATAAGCAGACCATTGAAAAGCCCTAAAGAGCTTATTCCATAATACTTTTGACTTTTGACTTTTGACTTTTGACTTTTGACTTTTGACTTTTGACTTTTGACTTCCGCCTTGCGGTACTAGGGATTGATTAAATCTCCATCTTTTTCTTCAAATAATTCCAATAGCCCTACAGTACCAACGAAAAATATGTAAATACCGTATTGTATTGGAGCTTTTCTTTTTGAAGATGCATATAAAGCTGCTGCTATTCCCTCAATTAAGTGAACCACAAGGGCAAAACGTCCTACCCAAAAAATAAAATTGAGATTACTTGGAATTTTTTGGTTAGTTAAAGTGGCGTAGATGTTGCCTAATTCCCATCCAGTTGCACTGACTATCAGAACTGTAGATATAACTTTTATAACAGGAGAAAACTTTTTATTTTTCTGCTTTAGGGTCATGATTTTCTGTGATGGAAACAATGATTTGGCATTTACAATATTATATGGTGGCTATCTAAATTCCTTGGGATGATTGCGATCGCAATTAACAATGGCAAAAGTGGCGTTACCTGTGACAAATCTGCCAAGGTAATGTGCTTAAAAATACCAAGTTTTGTGAGCGATCGCCTCCGAATTTTGGTGCTAAAAACACAAGAGGTTTTCAAAGGTGCGCTTGCTCACGCTTAAATTACTCAAACTGCTGATCAGGCTGAAGTTTCCGAATGTTCGCCAGATTACGACTAAAGAATTAGCTCAGTGGCTATTAAACCTTGCAACACAACAACCGCTTGTGCTAGATGCAAGGACTCAGGCAGAGTATGCAGTTAGTCACCTCAATGAAGCAGTGCGTATTGATTCCATTACACCAGATCTAACAGCAGTTTCGACAGTTTCAAAAGACACGCCAATAGTTGTCTACTGTTCAATTGGCTACCGTAGTGCTAAAATTGCCCAACAGCTTCAAAGGGAAGGGTTTTGCTGCATTTTCAACTTAAGTGGTGGTCTTTTCCAGTGGGCAAATGAAGGACGAACCGTGTTTAAAGACGAGCATCCGACTCAGATTGTACATCCTTATAATGCAATGTGGGGGAAACTACTGAAAGCCAGGAACCATGCTCAGGAGCGGTAAAGTTGAAGAGTAATGAACTTAAAAAACCATTCAGATGAAGCGGAAAATTATCTGGAAAGACGCCATGACCTGGATTGGCTAAGAGCGTTGGCGGTGCTGTTACTAATTTATTTCCACGCCGCAGCAGTTTTTTATCGGGGTGAATTAGGCGAGTTTTATATTACGAATGACTTGTTAAGCCCTTTGCTGGGGTGGTTTATTTTCTTTGTCCATCAGTGGCACATGCCATTGTTCTTTTTAATGGCGGGATCTGCTACTTGGTTTTCTCTGAATTTGCGAACACCGATGCAGTATGTTAGCGATCGCTTTTGGCGGCTGTTCATCCCTTTGATATTTGGCATACTGGTACTAGTTCCCCCTCAGGTCTACTATCAACTTTTGAGCCATCAAAAAGACCTTGGCTCCTACGTGCAGTTTTACCCGCAATTTTTTAATGGAATTCGTCCCCAAGGAAATTTTGAGTGGGCGCACCTCTGGTTTGTAATTTACCTATTCGTGTTGTCTATTGTGACGCTGCCACTGTTATTATTCTTGAGAAAACAGACGGTTCAGCCTTGGTATTCTAGCGTTGCGAATTTTATGAAACAGCCTGGTGCGATCTTCTTACCAGCTCTACCATTGGCTGTAATTGAGGGTGCGCTGCGACCTAAATGGTTCGGTTTTCAAAATCTCTACGATGACTGGGCAAATTTGTTGCTCTACCTCCATTACTTTGTTTATGGCTTTGTGCTTTGTTCAAACGCGAGATTTAGACAAGCAATTGATCGACATCTCCCAGTCGTGTTGTTTATGGCAATGAGTGTCATGTCCGTTCTCTTTGGACTACATGCAACTAATATCCTGCCTATACGCGGCTACTCCTGGGGATATATTTTTTATCAAACATTCCGGGGCTTCAATTCTTGGTGTTGGGTGATTGCTTTACTTGGGTTGGGTCAGCGATATCTCACATTCAATAACAGGATTCTGCAATATGCTGCCCAAGCTTCTTATCCAGTTTATTTGCTACACCAGACAGTTTTAGTGGCGATCGCTTTTTATGTAGTCCAATGGAATTTGGGTATAGCAGAAAAGTTTTTAATTATCAGCACAGCATCCCTTGTAGTCACGATCGTTTTGTATGAGCTGTTGATCAAACGCATAAACATTGTAAGATTTTGCTTTGGGCTAAAGCCCATCGATATGGGACAAATAGAATAAGAGCAGCGACAAAACTCCTAAAAGTCCATGTCTCAAGTTTCGATTGTCATTCCCACTTTAAATGAAGCAGCTAGTTTAGGGCGCACATTGCGCCAACTGTCTTTACTTAACCCGCCTGCAAAGGAGATCATAATAGTAGATGGTGGCAGCGAAGATGAGACAGTTGCGGTTGCAAAGCAAGGCTGTGAGTTATTCAATGAGGATTTAAGTTTACAAGTTCTTTGTTGTGAGCGGCGTGGGCGTTCTATTCAGATGAACTACGGAGCATCAGCTGCAACCGGAGACATTCTCTGCTTTCTCCATGCAGACACTTGGGTACCAGATGACCTGATTGGGCTGATAGAGCAAACCTTAATAGAGCCAACCATAGTTTGTGGAGGGTTCATTTCTCTAATGGTCGGCTCTCAAACCACTCGCTGGGGCATATCCTTGCATAATTACCTGAAAACCTACTACGCCCCACTGTTGTTTAAACCTCACTTGTTTTTTAAAGGATTACGCCTTTTATTTGGTGATCAGGTGATGTTTTGTCGTCGAAGTGAGTTTTGGGATTGCGGCGGATTCAATGAAGCATTGCCGATTATGGAAGATGGAGATTTATGCCTCAAACTGGTACAAAAGGGACGGATTTGTTTGGTAAACCGCATCGTTCAAAGCTCTGATCGCAGAGTAGCACGTTGGGGTAGCTGGAAAGCCACCGCAATTTACCTTTACATTGGGATTTTGTGGGGGATTGGGGTTGATGCAACCTATCTCAAGCAGTTTTATCAAGAGATTCGCTGATTTAAGTTCCAGTCATAGTGAAGATAAGATATCGGTGTTGAGGCACTCAAGGGCAAATCTGTCTTTAGGTAGGAGCGGATGTATTCTGGAACGGAGGGCGCAACCTTTAAAAAATCCCTGCGATACCACTTGAAGATTTTACTACAGTAGAGCGTTTGACTTTGGAAACGGACTTTTTCCGGATTGTTAATGAAGCGATGGGCATCGTCATCTAACTGCTGAGTGACTTTTTCCGGAAAATAAGCTTCTGGACGTAGTAAGGGACAACCAACCGAAGCGCAAACGATCGCAAAATGAATCCGTGGCTCCTGCAACTTGTCTCGGAGAATCTGGTTCTCGATTTGAGCTAGACTATAACGCTTACCAAAAATGTAATAAGCCTGACGTTGAAAGAACCATAAAAAGGCTAGCCAGTTGGGAATCCCTAGATAAGTTGGACGAATCGACTTGAGCGGGTATCGTTCTAAAATTGTCGAAATGGTAAATGCATTGTAGAGGTTAATCCACAATGCCAATTGCTCCAAAGCATTGGAATTGGACTCAAGATGCAGTTGCTTTTTGCTGGAGAGCCAATTGGCGATCGCTTGAGGTTGCTCCCTTTTCCAAGTAACATAATCTACACGGCCTTGGGCATCAACATATTGACGAAGTAGCTTGTCCCAAGGTTCAAAATCAATCATCATCGTTGTGTTGATCTCTTGCGTTTTACCGTATTATTTAGACTTTACCACCCTTGTTGAATACTCCTAGCTTCAGATATGCTGGAAATCACATATATAGTAGGGAATTGGGGATTGGGAATTGGGAATTGGGGATAGGGAATTGGGAATTGGGAATTGGGAATTGGGAATTGGGAATTGGGAATTGGGAATTGGGAATTGGGGATAGGGAATTGGGAATTGGGAATTGGGAATTGGGGATTGGGAATTGGGAATTGGGAATTGGGGATAGGGAATTGGGAATTGGGAATTGGGAATTGGGAATTGGGGATTGGGAATTGGGAATTGGGAATTGGGAATTGGGAATTGGGAATTGGGAATTGGGAATTGGCTTGAAAGTCTTTTGGTGTCAAGGTTTTATGATTAGTTTATGTCCCAAGCCAACTGGCAAATGCTATATGAATTAAGCAGTGGCGTTGCTAAATCAATTTCATATTCTGCAATGCCCAAATTGAGATATCTGGCTTCTGGCTCCTGGGTTCGACGCTTTAGCACTTTAGGTTCTTCTTTTCCCGGTTTAAAGTGACTTTTTGAGTGGTTAATCCAAAATACCTTCTTTTATTTTACGAAACTTCATGTACAGAGTTTTTTCAAAAGTCAAGTAACAATCCTACAGTCAGCATTGTGTTACCTTAGTATTACTTGGAAAACAAACTGTTGAAAAATTGAGAGGAAACCGTTATCGTAGCCGAAAAGCAACTCATTAACTCGCAAATCAAGGCACCACAAGTCTTCTTGATTGATCATGAGAATAACAATCGTGGTTTAATCGACACCCGTGAGGCTCTACAGTTGGCAGAAAGCGTAGAGCTTGACTTAGTTGTGGTTTCTCAAAGTAAAGATGCTCCAGTTGCGAAGATTCTCAACTATGGCAAGCTTCAGTATCAAAAGAAAAAACGTCAGGGACAGGGTGCTAGACCCACAGTGAAGGAAGTTCGGTTCCGTCCTAATGTGGGTGCGGCTGATTACAATTTACGTATCGAGCAAGCGATTCAGTGGTTGGGTCAAGGCGATTCAGTCAAGTTTGCCATTCGTTTACGAGGTCGAGAAAATCAATATCGCGAACAAGCTGGAGAAATGCTAGACCGCATTGCAGCTGCTTTGAGTGAAGTCGGTAAAGTCCAGTCCCTGGATAAACGCTCACTGATTGTTCAAATTATTCCCGCCTAAATTAATTTTTTAGGAATATCTTAAAGGCTTCTTAATGAAGGGATGGCGCTAAATGAAGATTTGAGTTGATCACTCAACCATCTGAACCTTAATTTAAGCTCGACTCCAATTAAGCAGCCTAAACCGCAATATCCCTCAAGCGCTCAAATAAAGCATGGGGGACTTTTGCTATTTTTGGTTGCAATGACATTGACAATAGACATCTCCGATAATGAATGTAGAGACGCGAAATTTCGCGTCTCTACTGTCTGATCATGCTATGACAAATTGAAAATTAGCTGATTGTATTAAAATCCCGTTGTCGTGAACTAAATTTCCTATTTTTAATACAAAAATAAACAAAAAACTAAGTTATTTAAAAGTAAACAATCCTCAAGAGTTGGAAACAATATTATCATCTCTATATTTGGTTTGTATAAGTACTTAATCTAACGAATTATAACAAGAATATTTTTGAGAACTTGGGATAAACGATAAACTAAAGAAAATTGCTTGAGGAAGCGTTAATGGCACGAACAAACGGGGTTAAAACTGAAACGTCTGGACAAGAATTGCCTACGGTTTCAGATATTGAAGATACGGTAAAAATTGATGATTCGCCTGAACCAGTGGAAGATGCCCAAGATATTGACAACATCTTGAACTCACTAAAAACCTTACTGAGTAGCCTAGAAAAGCTCCAAAAAGTCCGGCAAGAAGTGGGCGACATCAAACCCTTAGTCGGGCGGATGCTCGATGGAGAACTAATTGCTGGTGAAGAGCTTGAGCAACTCAAGACAGGTGTGAGCGGTCTTTCTCGCCTCGTTCGTGCTTATAGTGACCATCAAGCAGCGCTGGCTAAAGCACAACCTGCTAGAAACCTGCTAGATGAAGTGCTTAAAGAGCGCAAAGTTAATTGAAACTTTCTTCCAAATTTTTTTAAAAAGGAAGAACAACACTGCTATAAAGTCTTTCCACCCCTGCTCAATCTCTGGTGGTTTGTCCTTTGTCAGTTCCACCAAATGCCCATAAACTGGCGTGGTTGGTGAGACTGACAAGTTCCATCAACTTGTAGTTGCAGCTTTCTAACTGGGCATTTTCAGTATCAATCATGCCGAAGAGATTGACAAGTCAAGCCGCTCAAGTAGTCGCAATACGCGGACTTGCAGCTGTAGGTCATACGCTCAAGATGTTTGGCGAGGGGTTAAGCGTTGGCTCCCTTAAACCCAAGAATCCCCTGGCTTTCCAAACAAATAAGCGTAGCGAAATTTGTTCAGCCAGGAGAGTGTCAATCTATAGTGGCTTCTGCAACCAATATTGAACGAGAATCAATCATTCCTGCTTCTTGAATCGTTGAAAAAGCAGTTTCCCCTATAATCCGATGAGCCGCAGTCGTCGGATGAATGCCATCCCAGAACAAAAACTGGTCTGGGTTCCCACAGATGTTAGAACCAAATAGACAGGAACTAATAACATTTGTAAAACCAAATGCTGCCGGATTTGCGATCGCATCTCGATATAAGCTGTTAGCATCTAAAGTCGCAATCTTCAGATCAGAATCTTGTTGAGTCAATAGTTTGAGCGAACGCCTTAAGTTTTGATTATGTGCTTGCGTTAATGCACTCAAACTCACAAAATTCGGAGCGGTTCTCATTGCAGGTAAGTGTCCTAAATCTGGTAAATTTGCTACCAAAATCTTTTTAGCACCTACATCTGTAAGCAAGTTGATTGCACTCATCACATTTTTCACGGGAATAGTTGCACTGCTTACTCCTTGCAAATAATCATTTGCCCCTGCCCACAACACATACAAAGCATCTGAATTTATCTTTTGATGTGTCTGTGTAAACGACTGCACTTGCTGAATTAAGCTAGGTACATAACTATTAGCAATGCTGCCGGTGGTTGCTCCTCCGTAAGCAAAATTGTGAGTTTGTTTAGTGGAAAGATGCAAGCGATCGCTAAGATACTCAATCCAAACTTGACCATTCGAGTAACGCCCCTGAAAGTAAGTTGGATTAGGTAGATATATTCCTCCTGTTGCGCGGAATACCATACCTGCATCTGAAAGACTGTCCCCGAATATATAGCGGTTCTCGTTTGGATGCAATACAGTTTGACCTCTCTCCAAACCTCTCTCCTAAAAGGAGAGAGGCTTTGAATCTTACTCCCCTTCCCTACAAGGGAAGGGGCTGGGGGTTAGGTCTGTATTGCACTCAACTGATAACCGCTATATATATTCCTGTAAGAGGATGAGGTTTATCTATATATTTTGTCATCACAATCATGATCAAAATTAAAACAGCAAGTCCTGTTGTTAAAAGCGAGTTTTTTCTCAACATTTAACTTTGTGAAACATTAAAGGCTACACTTTTATTGCAAGTCTTGAAACTAATTACAACGGGAGCATCCCAATGCAGGTGGATAGCCCACAGACTGAAGTCGCTGGCTCATAAACCAAGCCTACAAAGGTAGGCTAAATTTCATTAGGCTGCCTTTGCAGCCTTCGTTTCTATAGCCGCGACTTCAGTCGTCGGGTATTCCTTCCAAGTGGGATGCATTACAACTTTTGTTAATCGTTATCGTTGTGACTAAAGATTAAGCTTGCAATTAGCACTTCTCTAAGTTAACAAGTGGTCTTTTAGGATTGCTGAGTGAAACCGAATACTTTATAGTGTGGATTTTGCCAATTGTCTTGAGTAAATCCCTCACTTTAATATCACCTGTGTGCGCTTGACTATTCGACTACAGCACCTATTAACGCTGATGAAAACCACTTAAGATACCGCGATATCCCGCAAGAATAGCCTCATCTTATGTATTGCTCGGTATAGTTCGATGCCGATAAACAATTCGGTTGGAGCAGAGTGATTAGTTGGCGATCGCACAACGGCAAAAGAGCAACATTTTTTTGTCTCACGCAAAGGCGAGGCAACGTGGTCTTGGGTTTCCCCCGATAATGAATGCACCAAAGCCGATTGGGGTGATCTGAAGCTCCGAATTGCCAAGCTGTTTGGTTTGCATGTATACTTTTTCCGAGAATTTTTAAGTCAATTGTCAGTGTACGTTGCAAATATTTTCTCAACCGCTATCTGCGGTCTGAATAATGACTAGCTTTCAAACTATTTGGAATAAAATTGGCTCTCTAACTTAAGTTGGTCGTAGTGCTGATTGTTAAAGGTGGTTTAACAGGACTAGGAAGCGATCGCAGTTCCATTCGGGCGATCGCATTAATCAATCCCTAGCCATAGGAATCAATTACGACGATTGTATTGGCAATTCTGTCTGAACGGTTGCAGTGGCAACCCCCTCATACCAATGTCTCTAAAGTGTAAAAAGATAATTGCTCTACTTAACTACAGGTGAGTAATCATCTCAATCAATGAGTGTGTTTAGGCTTTGACACGTAGATACAGATTACAACGAGTATGTTATAAGCTTAAGCTTCGTAAAACTTAGCTTTCAATAATCTTAAAAAAAAAGCAACCGCACCCACTAATATAAATCAGTAAAGCGATCGCTTATAACAATTATGTCAGTTTAAATCATCTAAAAGCATTTTATGCTGAGTTTAAAAACTAACTAACACACCTGAGATAGATTAAGCATATATACCAATAGATTGAGAAGCGGATATAAGGTTAGATGTACACCTTGGACATTGCATAGTGATGTCTACGCTCTTATTCATATTTCTATTCTGCAATGCCACAAGCAAGTATTCCAGCTTCTCTATTTGCCAACTTATACTTTTATGAACGGTAAACTACTGTTCTTGATTATTCTTGCCAAAGTCATTAGTACTGGAATAATACTATTTTAAAAACTGAGGAAAAATTTAGTAATGCTTTTAGAGCCGTTTCAATATGGCTAGGAACGGCTCTTTAGCAGAGTCTAACAGTTTTCATCTGAGTGAGCATTCACCAAAACAGATATTAATTTGGTTGATTGCTTGATGGCTCTGAAAATATATCTTTAGGAAGATAACTCAGCAGTTGACAGTACTCATGTCAGAATAGCGATCGCTTGCTGTCACGCCCCTTGATGCAACTTTTCTAATTCAACAATGATATACCGCTCAGGTTAATTGATTTCTTAATGCACCCTCTAATTATTCTCCCATAAAATTAATACCCGAAATTTACTCTGATCATTACTATTAACAATTCTAAAAAAGTCTGATTTCAGAAAATCTTGCTGACAATACAAAAGTACTACTAATTGGTGATCGCAATGTGCCAGTTGCGTAAGTCCTGATAGTAATTCAGTTTGATTGCTGAATCAGTCGTAGAGATAGGGAATAGGGAATTGGGAAGAAGTAATAAAGGTGTACTGAGCTTTTTAAGCGCAAGCGCACGCTACGCCAACACGCAATCAAATAAACATCTCCGATAATGAATGTAGAGACGCGAAATTTCGCGTCTCTACATTCAGCTGGTTTCTGTTTCTTTTGATCTGACGATCGCACCAAAGTGGATTAATTTTCGCAAAAGGAAACGATAAGCGATCGCTCATAAGTTAACATGCATACTAGCTATGCCAGCTATGTTTGAGTTAAGCAAAGAGGAGGGGGTAAAAAGTGAGAAAAGTCTGGCTGTTAAGTTTAATAGTAGCTAGTTTGGTATTCATCTTGCGTTCCTCCCCACCGTCTATATCTTCTGTTGTACCAACCGTTACGCCCTTATCACCAAAAACCATTCGCTACTTCCAGCGCACCTTGCCGCAAAGCATAGCTCACATCTTATTGATTCCAGCTAATAGCCGATTTTTGGTAACTCCTGCATTATCACTTAAAGTAAACACTGTAGAGGAATTTGCCCAGAAGCATAGAGCGATCGCTATCTTAAACGCAGGTTTTTTTGACCCAGCCAACCAAAAATCTACATCCTATGTCGTCCGACAAGGAAAGGTGGTAGCTGACCCCAAGAACAACGAACGCCTAGTGAACAATCCCAACTTAAAACCTTACCTGAGTCAAATTTTCAATCGCCCAGAATTTCGCCGCTATTTATGTGGGCAAACTGTCAAGTATGATATTGCCCTGCATAATGAGTTACCGCCAGCAGGTTGTCAGTTAGTTGATGCTATAGGTGCTGGCCCGCGCCTTTTACCAGAACTCAGCTTAGTAAAAGAGGGCTTTGTAGATAATGCCAATGGACGAGATGCACTTGGTAGTAACCAGCCCAACGCCAGAACTGCCGTAGGTATTACCCGTGATGGCAGTATTGTTTTAGTAATGGTGGCTCAAAAACCCTCGGCTGGGGCTAATGGAATATCCTTACCAGCACTGGCAGATTTCATGAAAACCCTCGGTGTTCAAAAAGCGATGAACCTGGATGGGGGGAGTTCATCTTCACTTTATTACAACGGCAGAACCTTTTATGGGAAGCTTGATTTGGAGGGAAATCCGATCAAGCGACCCGTGAAGTCAGTTTTACTAGTTCAGGAAAACTAGACTTGTCTGAAAATTTAAAAAGCAGTCTGTACCTGGCTTTGAGATAGCTTAAGCACAAGCCAGAGTTAACGGAGTTATGAGGGCTAGAGATAGTTAGTGATAGTATCGACAAAATTAAATCTGGTTTTAGTAGGAGAATCTTTTCTAAATTTGGTTGGGTTAAGGTTCCAACAGATTCAACTCCATCGGCTTTGCCTTGAAGATGTTTTGGCAAAGGTTCACCTAGACTTTGTGTAGTTGCAATGGGTTTGATACCCAATGCTAAGGTGCTACGAAAAGTACTCATCCACAGAGTCACAATTCGTTGAGGGTTTTGAGGAATGCAGGTTTCACCCATCGCGTGTTTGACGATTCGGCAAGGGGCTTGAGATGCTGCTGAAGCAGGCGTTGCAACTCGCTCAATCACCGTAGTACTACAAGCTGAGGCGATCGCAATTATTAGTAGTGATAACAATAACCATTGCTTTACCCCCCTCAATCCCCCCTTGCAAAGGGGGGAAGCTATATCTAACTCCCTCCCCTTTGCAAGGGGAGGGCTGGGGTGGGGTCGATCGCCGTAATGCGTTCTGGTTGAAAGACACCACCATCAAAGCCGACTATACCAGCACCCGGATTTTCCCTCAACCCATTCCTCAAGACATCGCTATTCCAAAACGGCATTACAGTCGCAAAACGGCATTAAGAAGCTAAAATATTTCTTTTTCCTGACAAATATTCTCTAGGCGTAATACCAAATTTTCTTTTAAAAGCCGCAGCCAAGTGTCCTTGCTGGGAATAACCAATCAAACGATTTTGCTCAAATAGAAGATAAATAGTATATTAAATATACCTTTTTAGATTAAAGACCGTAATGCTCTTCCCTTTATGAAATTTGAATTCGACGAGGGAAAAAGTACCTTAAATAAAGTAAAACATGGTATTGATTTCATTGAAGCGCAAGAGCTATGGCTCGATACCAACAGAGTAGAAATTGCTGCTCGTGTTGTTGATGAGCCTAGATTTCTCATAATTGGGCAGATAGACACAAAGCATTGGGCTGCCGTCATCACCTATAGATCAGAGCGGGTGCGAATTATTTCAGTACGCCGAGCCAGAGATGAAGAGGTAAAACTATATGAAGGCTGAAGAGTTTGATGAAAAATTTGATGCAGGCGAGGACATTATCACATACCTGGATATGAATACGATTCGTCGTCCGGGTTATGAGGAACGACGGGTAAACGTTGATTTTCCTACATGGATGATTGAAGCACTTGATCGAGAAGCTGCAAGAATAGGCGTAACCCGACAATCAATAATCAAAGTATGGATTGCCGAGCGACTTGAGCAGCACGGCTAAACTTGGCATTAAGAAGCTAAAATATTTCTTTTTCCTGACAAATATTCTCTAGGTGTAATACCAAATTTTCTTTTAAAAGCCGCAGCAAAGTGTCCTTGTTGGGAATAACCGCTTAAATTGGCAACTTCAGCAACACTCAGCTTACCTTCTCGCAAAAGTTGTTCTGCTTGCTGCGTACGGATACTAGAAAGATAACCAAACACTGTTGTGCTAAACAATTCTTGAAATCCACGCCGTAAAGTGCGTAGGCGTAGCCCGCCGCAGGCATCGCTCACCCCGACAATTTGTGCTAATTCTAATAAAGTCGGCGGATTTTCCAAACGGGAAAGTAAAATTTCCCTAGCCAGATGAATCCGAGCAATATAGCGGTTCTCGTTTGGATGCAATACAGTTTGACCTCTCTCCAAACCTCTCTCCTAAAAGGAGAGAGGCTTTGAATCTTACTCCCCTTCCCTTGTAGGGAAGGGGCTGGGGGTTAGGTCTGTATTGCACTCAACTGATAACCGCTATAGTTTCTGGCTTCAGTCGATTTTTATACGCTATTTGGACTTAGGCGGAGAATGAAATGACGAACCGCAAAGGACGCAAAGAGCGCAAAGGAAAGAGGTTTGTACAGGGTTTTTGTGCCAGTCCTGTGTCTTTTGGCAAAATCGGGATGCTCCCAGGGTTCTTCTATGCTTTCTCCACCAAAGTGTCATTTTCAAGCTAGGTCTATTGAACAACTGGACTAAACAAGAAGGCTGGCGATCGCTTCTACTAACTCGGCTGGCTCTACTGGTTTAGCGATATGCTTGTGAAATCCGGCTGCAAGTATCTGCTTTTCGTTGATTTGCCCAGCATAGGCTGTCAGAGCGATCGCCCGAATCTGCCCTCCCTGCTCTGGCGGTAGGTTTCTCACCTGTCGGATTAACATGCATCCATCCATCTCTGGCATCCCAATATCGCTTAACAGCACATCTGGTACAGACTCGGTTAAGGCGGCTAGTGCCTCATTTGCTGATGCCACTGCGGTTACATTCGCCCCATACTGCTCTAGTAAGAAGGCAATAAATTCTCGCGTATCTGCATCATCATCCACGATTAAAATCTTGACATTATTTAAATCTGCGGTTGTCTCAGACTCCTTCGTGTCTTGTTTATTCTCTAATATATTTTGAATTAGCGGTAATCTAACGGTAAAAGTTGCCCCTTGATCTTCGCCTTGGCTCTGTACCTGGACTGTGCCGCCATGCAGTTCGACTAAGTGACGGACGATCGCAAGGCCTAATCCCAGTCCGCCAAACTTTCTGGTGGTGCTACTATTCTCCTGACGAAAGTAGTCAAACACATAGGGCAGAAAATCGGGGTCGATGCCCTTACCTGTATCGCTAACAGTGATCTCAGCTTGAGTGCCAATCTGTTGAAGCCGGATTTCTACCCGTCCACCCCCAGGTGTAAATTTAACCGCGTTTGAAAGCAGGTTCCAGACGATTTGCTGCAATCGGCTTGAGTCACCTAAAACTTGCCCGATATTTGGTTCCAGTATTGTATGTATTTCAATTGACTTAGCCTCTGCCGATAGACGTACTGTCTCCATTGCTCCCGAAATCACAGATATTAGATCAACTGGGCAAATATTCAGGCTGAGTTTACCCTGAAGAATCCGGGAGATGTCTAACAAGTCTTCAATCAGTTGAGCTTGTAACTTAGCATTGCGCTCAATAGTCTTCAGCGCCACTGGGATGGTCTTTTCATCCAGTTTTTTAGTTTGGAGGAGTTTTGACCATCCTAAAATTGGGTTGAGTGGCGATCGCAACTCATGAGATAAGACTGCGAGAAACTCATCTTTAATGCGGTTGGCAGTTTCTGCTGCTTCTCGTGCAGTTTGCTCTGCCTCGTATAGACGGGCACGTTCTAAAGCTTGAGCACATTGCTGTGCTAGTGACAGTATGAAGGTGTGGTCATCTTGGCTAAATTCTTGAGTTTCGGCGAAAGCTAATGACATTCCGCCCACGGCTCGTCCTTCGAGCATCAATGGAATTGAAATCCAAGCGCCGTAGTCGTACTGAGCATAAATCTGAGCAAGATTTGAATAACGAGCAACCCGTGTTGCTGTTGGCTCTTGCCAAACAGGTTCTCCAGTTCGCACTGCCTCTGCTAGTGGTACAGGTGCATTAATCGAGAATTGACGCCATGTATCTATTTGTTCCTGCTGATAACCAACTGCACGGATAATTTCCAGGTCAGTACCACTCTTAGTTACTAGCGCTACTAAAGCAGAACTAGCTCCTAAAGCTGCCATGCCTTGGTCAACAATTACCTCAGCAACCTGTATCGAAGTTAGAGATTCCGAAAGTGCAGCTGTAATGGCTTGAAGACGAGCAGTGCGAGATTGCGATCGCTGTGCTTCGGCGTAGAGTCGGGCATTATCAACGGCTATGGCTGCACGACCAGCCATAGCCTCGGCTAACATCAGGCTGTTAGTGTCGTAGCGACGGCCTGAAGAAGATGTCAAAGTCATAGCTCCCAGCACCCGTCCACGGACTATCAGCGGTACAGTCATGCCCGATTTAGGAGCTAGCTCTTGCAAGACCTTTAGGTGATCAGCATTATGGGTTGCTGCTTGCATCTGTTCATCAGCGATATAATGAGTAATTTGTGATTTGCCTGACCGTAATACCTCTGCAATCCCTTCAGGTTGCGTCAAATCAGGCGGATAATTTTGTAACTGTTCTACCAATTCTTGTTTCGCCGGCTCGGCATGGGCTGCTGCAACCCGGCGAATTGATTGATTGTCACCAATAATATCAACTACGCACCAATCAGCTATTTCAGGTACTACCAAACGCGCCAAAGCGGCTAATATTGTCTCATAGTCCAGTGAAGAAGCCAAAATCCCACTAGCCTGAGCCAGAAAGCGCTGCCTATCCTCAACTTGCTTGCGCTTAGTAATATCGCGAGAGGATGTCTGAATTTCTAAAATTTCCCTAGTTTGAGGATTGCGGATAGCTCGGACAATTGATTCTAGCCAGATATAATCTCCGTCTTTGTGACGAGCACGATGAGTGATGGTATAGGTATCCGGTAAATCAGCATTTACTGGGTATTTATGAGCAATCTCAGCCAGATCATCTGGGTGAACTAACTCACGGCTGAGATGACCTATTAGTTCTTCAGGCTGATACCCTAGTACTGTGTAGCAAGCTGGCGAGATGTACAAAAGTCTTCCATCTACTGTGTGACGTGAAATAATATCAGTCGAATTCTCAGCCAGCAGCCGAAAACGCGCCTCACTTTCTCGCATTGCTGCTTCTGCCTGCTTGCGTGCGTTAATATTGCAAAAGTAAAGCGACAGTCCCGCAGCAGAAGGATAGGCGCGGACAAGAAACCAAGCATTAAAAGGCGGGTAGTAGTCCTCAAGTTCTAGTGGCACTCCCAAAGCAACTGCTCTTTGATAAAGCTGACCGAAGCTACTATCAGCAAGTTCTGGAAATTCTTCCCACAAGTTTTTGCCGAGCAGTTCTGCTAATGGACGCCCCAAAGTCTGGCTTCCTTCCTGGTTGAGGTAGGTGAAGCGCCACTCCCGGTCGAAGGCCAGAAAGCCATCGGTAATACTTGACAAAATCTTGGTAATTTGCTCTTTGGCAGCCTCTGCCTCAACACGAGCCACTTGCTCGCGCTCAAGCAGCCGCTCACGTTCTACTTCGGCTTGCTTGCGTTCGGTAATATCTACGCACATCCCCACCCATTCGCGGATTTCGCCGATTTCGTTAAGTATGGGGACGCCGCGTATTTTCATGTAGCGGTATTCGCCGTCATGTCGCCGGACGCGATACTCTGCAACTGCAACGCTGCGTTCAGAAAACGCCTGAGTCCAGATTTCAACTATAGATTTACGGTCTTCTGAGTATACTGCATCAACCCAACCCCATCCTCTGTATTGTTCGGGACTTTGCCCAGTGAACCCTTGCCAAGTAGGAATATCCTCAATAACATTGCCCCAAGGTGCCGCAGTCCAGACGATCGCAGCGCTGGCCTCTGCCAGTGAGCGGTAGCGTGCCTCACTATGGCGCAGTTTTTCATCTGCTTGCTGGCGTTTGTTAATATCGGTTGCAAAAACCAGGCGATATTTCTCCTCACTTTCTTGTAGTAATAATTCTGTTTGTTTATGCTCCATGAATTGAGCAATTTGAGTTGCGATCGCACTCATCATTTCCAGCAATTCGGCGTCCGGTTCTGGGATTTGGTAGTCGAAGAATTCGATGACACCTAAGATTTTATTGCCCAACTGAATCGGCAATCCTATAGCGGCACATGCTTTCCCTTTCGTTGCAAAAAAGTTTTCGTCTGCGGGGAGTTCGTTGATCCAAATAGGTTGACTACTTGCCCAAACCTGACCAGGGAACCCTTCACCAAAAGCCAAGGTTGTACACTGTTGAAATGCCTGAAAATCCTCTGTAATAAAATCGGATGAATACCAAACCCCGATACGCTGCAAAGTATTAGCTTGATGCTCTACACTCCAGATCATCCCAACTTGCCATCCTAAACTTTCGCACAGGGATTGCAAAATAGTTGGAACAGTATTGGCAAGCGTAGTAGCCTCCTTGAGAATGCGGGTAACTCCATACTGTGCTGCTAAAAGTTGTTGGCTGCGTTTACGCTGTGTAATATCTTTAATTAATATTAATACGCCATTTTCTGAGGGATAAACGCGGTTTTCTAACCAGCGATGCCATATGGGATGTAAATACTCAAAATCCACTGCAATTTGCTCAACAACAGCGCGGTGTACCTCAGTGTAGAGTTGGCTATTGACTGTCTCAGGAAACAACTCCCAGATACTTCTGCCTAAGAAGTCTTCTTTATTCATCCCAGCTAGTTCAGCTAGCTTATTATTAACAAAGGTACAGCGCCATTCACGATCCAATGTCACAAAAGCATCGCTGATATTAGCTAACACTTGTTCAATATCTTTGGGGATAGTTTCCCGGACTTCAGCAGTCACAGTTTCTGCTCCTCATAGTTGAAAGTATTTGGCTAAAAGCTCCTCACCCAGTTCTCCCATTTGGTGTAATAGCTCTTCAATCTGTTTCATAGCCAGTGGTGAAGGTTGCGTCCGTCCGTTTTCCCACCGATTTATGCTATGAAACGAAACCCCTAACATCGTTGCTAGTTTTACCTGTGAAAGTTTCAGAGACTGCCGAGTTTCACGAACCAATTGTGCAACCTTTGGCTGTTCAATTGCAGGCATAAGGCAAACGTATTCTCAATTTTGTCCTAGACACTAGAATATAGCAGATGCTATAACTCTGACTTCATCTATCTACAGTTATAGAGATTAGGCTTCTTCCATGAATCCTTGCCCTCTCCTTAAATCCTTTTGCCAAGCTACCATTTGCGCTCAGTGATAATTTATTGTTCGCGGAGCCGGAGTAGAGACGCGAAAATTCGCGTCTTTACAAGGGTTTCCGGTGACGCATATTTAATTTATGGACATGTCTATTACATCAGTCTGCAATGGCATAACATCGGTCTGCATTGGCATAACATCGACCTGCATTGACATAACATCAGTCTGCATTGGCATAACATCGGTCTGCATTGGCATTACATCGACCTGCAATGGCATAACATCAACCTGCATTGGCATAACATCGATCTGCAATGGCATAACATCGACCTGCAATGGCATAACATCGACCTGCAAATATTAAACCACCTTCTCTAACCTTGCCCGATCTGAAAACTTCACCTTGGCGTTAGATTTTTTGTTTTAATCAGCACGTCGTATATATTAAAAAACCACGTATATTTATATGCATACGCTGACCTTTCTCCAGATGCCTAGACGCTCTGTGTCTTGTCGCCAGACATCGCCCGTGTCTAAAATAGACCTCTTGCATAAATCAAAAACATAAGAACCCCAAAGAGACAAAGCGTAGCTTTGTCTCCCCTCCCCTTAGCAACTACGGTGTACACAGAAGTCGGAAATAGTTGATAAATCCGGGTTTTACCCCACCCTAACCCTCCCCTTGTAAAGGGGAGGGAACTAGATTTTCCGGTTTCCCCCCTTGGAAAGGGGGGATTAAGGGGGGTAATTCGACTTGTGTGTACACCGTAGCCTTAGCAAGGGGAGGGGTTGGGGGTGGGGTGTTAGGGACTTTTGCAAGAGGTCTAATCTGTATAACAACGCGGTATAGCGCTTGGCGTTGTCGGTGAGGTGAGCAACTATCTATAGGACTCCTATTTGATTTTTATTGGCGTAGCCTGCGCTTGCGCTTAAAAAACTCAGTACACTTTTATTACTTCTTCCCCATTCCCCATTCCCCATTCCCCATTCCCCATTCCCCATTCCCCATTCCCCATTCCCCATTCCCCATTCCCCATTCCCCATTCCCCATTCCCCATTCCCTCTCTCTATGAGTGATTCAGGAATCAAATCGGATTGCTATATATCAAAAAACAATAATTTTTTATTTAGGATTTAGATGACAAGTAGATTATCTACCGCCTTCATCTTTATCTTAACTGAGATTTCATTTTCTAATTTCTATTATAAACTTAGTCGCTGTATTGTTTCTGCATTTAATATTTACCATCAGCAAAACAGTTTCATAATTTTTCAACTGTAAAGCTAAACTTTCACTTTTACTATCAGATTAATCATGATTTAGCGTCTAGCAAAAGAGTTTTAAATTTTAATAAAAATCTATCTATAGATAAATTCCTAAAAATTGCAAACTAGCTTAGGGTAGATAAAGCTTCTGTTATAAGTATTGGTTGTTTTCAAACTGTTTCATGCTCCACACTTATCGTTCTCAGCTACTACGTTATGGCGCTGTTGTATTAGTTGTTGCACTTGCATTTGTGCTAATGCTGTTGCTAGACCCCTGGTTAGGCATGAGCAAAAATCCATTCCTGTTATTTTTTAGCGCTGTAATGGTGAGTGCTTGGTATGGTGGTTTGAAATTAGGGCTGTTAGCAACCCTCTTGTCTACTCTGTTGAGCAATTACTTCTTCTTTTTCCCAAGATATGAACTGACTTTTGACATATCTGATTTAGTACAAATCGGTTTGTTTGGATTGCAAGGATTGCTCTTCAGTATCCTCTGTGAAACATTAAGAACTGCCAAACAACGTGCTGAGGGAAATCTACAGAAGCTAAAAACGAGTGAGGAGCGATTTCGATTAGCATTAACCAGTTCAGACATCGTGGTTTTCCAGCAGGATCGAGATTTACGATACCAGTGGATTCATAATCCTCAGGGTGTAGAAACAGTTGAGGAAATGCAGGGCAAATCTGACTATGAATTGTTTCCTGCCTCAGAAGCAAACCAATTGACTGCAATTAAGCAAAGAGTATTAGAGACGGGTGTTTCAGCTCGTGAAGAGGTTCATTTGACAGTGAGTGACGAAGATCGTTACTATGATTTGCTGGTTGAACCGCTCAAGAGTACAGAAAGTAATAGCATTCAGGGCGTTAGCTGTGTAGCTGTGAATATTACACAGCAGAAGCAGGCAGAAATAGAAAACGCTAAGTTGCAGCAAAAACTCCAACAAGCCAATCAGCACAAAGACGAATCTCTAGCGTTGCTGAATGCTTGGCTCACTAGTTCACCAGTGGCGCTGACTTTTCTCGATACTGAACTTTGCTACGTTTATGTGAATGAAGCGCTGGCAGCCATGAACGGCACACCACAAAGTCAACATATCGGTCGTTCCTTGGGTGAGGTGTTGCCAGAATGGGTAGAGCAACTTGAGCCGATTCTACGTCAAGTAATGCAAACCAAGCAGCCCTTACTTAACCAGCAAGTGAGCGGTGAAACCTATCCGCCTGGAGTATATCGTTGTAGTCTGATGAGTTATTACCCAGTGTGTTTACCGGATGGGCAAGTGCTGGGAGTAGGCGTAACTGGAATTGATATTACTCAATTGAAGCAAACTGAGCAAGCATTGCGGGGAAGCGAAGCGAAGTTTCGCAGCGTGGTTGAGTCCAACATGATTGGCATTGGCTTCTGGGAGAGAGACGGCAGAATTACGGAAGCTAACGATGCTTTGCTGAATATGGTGGGTTACAGCCGTGAAGAATTACTGACTGGAACACTTCGCTGGCAAGATTTGACGCCAACAGAATACCAACCACTTGACGAGCGAGCGCTGAGTGAATTTCAAAACAGCTTATTTTGCACCCCCTACGAGAAAAAATATATTCGTAAAGACGGCTCACGTTTGCCGATTCTGATAGGTGCCAGCCATTTTGAGGGGACTTTAGATCGAGGAGCTTTCTTTGTTCTCGATATTACAGAACGCAAGCAGGCTGAGGATGCACTCCGCTGTATAGCCGAAACTAGTACTACACTCTCTACTTCTCTAGATTATGAGGAAACCTTAGAACAGATTGCCAAAATCTTAGTTCCCCAATTAGCTGATTGGTGTTGTGTCGATATTATAAATGAAGATGGTTCCATTCACCGCCTACCTGTTGCCCATGCAGATTCCTCTAAAGTAGAGTGGGCACGTCAACTTGAGCAGTATGTGCCAGTCCTCAAGGGTGCAACTGCAATCACAAAAGTACTACAAACCGGAGAACCAGAATTAATCTCAGAGATACCCGACTCACTATTGGTTGCGAATACTCAGAATAACGAACACTTACAAATTGTTCGGCAGATGGGAATCAAGTCTGCGATGATTGTGCCGTTGGTGGCACGCCAGCAAGTACTCGGCAGCATTACCTTAGTCAGCGCCGAATCAAATCGTTGCTACGAGCAACGTGATCTGGCTTTAGCGAAGGATATTGCTTATCGCGTTGCCTTAGCAGTTGAAAATGCCCGGCTTTATCGAAACATGCATCAGGCTTTGGTGCATTACGCCGAATCGCTGTCTCTTTTAGATGCGCTGCTAGCGGGTGCTCCTGTTGCTGTATGCTTTTTAGATCGTGACCTGCGATATATCCGGATAAATAAGGTGTTGGCTGATATTAACGGTTTGAGCATAGAAGAGCATCTGGGACGCAAATTCCAGGAAGTGCTACCAGAAATGGCGGCGGAGTTGGAGTCGCAGTTACAGCAAGTGCTGGACACAGGAGAACCCATGCTGAATGTAGAAATCAGCGGTGAAACTAGGGAGCAATCAGCTAAACGCTATGGCTCTTGGCTGGGAAACTATTACCCGGTCTATGACACACTAGGTGAGACGGTAGGAATTGGGATAATTTTGGCAGACGTGACAGCAGCAAAGCAAACAGAAGAGGCGCTACGGGAGAGCGAAGAAAAGTTACGGGCAATGTTCAATCAGGCAGCCGTAGGTATTAACCTGGTAGCGTTGGATGGGCGATACCTGCAAGTTAATCCTGCTATGTGTGACATTACTGGGTATAGCAATGAAGAGTTAACCCAGATGACCTTCCGAGAAATTACTCACCCGGACGATGTGGAAGCTGATTTGACCAATGCTCAACGAGTGTTAGTACGGGAAATTAATGGTTATTCTTTGGAGAAGCGCTACATCCGCAAAGATGGTTCCCTTGTTTGGGTAAACCTAACTTCATCTGTAGTTTGGGATGCTAACGGACAACCAAAGTATGCATTAGGTATTGTTGAGGATATTAGCGAACGGCAAGCCGCGCTGCGTGATCGCCAAAAGACTGAAGCGGCACAACAGTTTTTAGTGGAAGCCAGCACCATACTAGCTTCGTCATTGGATTATGAAGTCACGCTGAGTGACCTGGCTAACCTAGTAGTTCCTACCCTGGCTGACTGGTGTATTGTAGATATTTTCGGGGAAGATTGGTCAAGTAAACAGATTGCGCTAGCAACCGCAGACCCGGAAAAACGAAAGATTTTAGAGGAAATACAACAGCGTTATTTATCCAAAAATGGGGCACAACAACATCTTGTGCAAAAGTTGCGACAAGGAGAATCCGTTTTTTATCCCCAATTTTTAGATTTTACTCTGACGCAGATGGCTCACAACGAGGAACATTTGCAATTGCTGCGAAGCTTAGATATTCGTTCTTTAATGGTGATTCCACTTCGTTCCCGTGGGCAATTATTTGGAGCGATCGCTTTTTTCACAGCCGAGTCAAATCGTCATTATGAACCAGCAGACTTGGCTTTAGCAGAAGATATTGCTGGTCGTGCGGCGACAGCAATTGACAACGCCAGGCTCTACCAAGAAACTCAGCAGGCGAAACAAGCAGCTGAGCAAGCTGTCAATCGTACGGTGCTTTTACAAAAAATTACCGCCGCCCTCTCAGAAGCCCTCACTCCCCAGCAGATGGCTGGTGTGGTGATGAACCAAGGGATTTCTGCCTTGGGTGCTAAAACTGGTTCTGTTCTCTTACTAACTGACGACGGTACTCACCTGAAAGTTTTGCAAGCAATCGGCTATCAACAATCAGCTATAGATGCTTTAGAAAATTTTCCTTTGACTGCTTCTATGCCCTCAGCAGAAGCAGTACGAACTGGAGCGCCGATTTTTCTAGAGAATCGAGAAGCTTGGATTGCCAAATATCCCCATTTAGCTGATGTCCCAGCTACAAATGGAGATTTTGCCTATGCTTGTATTCCCTTAATGCAAGAGGGAAAAGCCATTGGGGCGTTGGGATTAAACTTTGCGACTGCACAAGCATTTAATCAAGAATACCGAGGATTTATCTGGACTTTAGGGCAACAGTGTGCTCAGGCGATCGCCCGCGCTCAACTTTACGAAGCAGAACAAAGTGCAAGAGAAGAAGCCGAGACAGCCAACCGAATTAAGGATGAATTCCTCGCTGTGCTTTCCCATGAACTCAGAACTCCTCTAAATCCCATCCTGGGGTGGGCAAAGTTACTCAGAACCCGCAAATTTGACGAAGCAACTGTAGTCCGCGCTTTGGAAACTATTGAGCGTAATGCTAAGTTACAAACTCAGCTGATTGAAGACCTGCTTGATGTTTCGCGGATTTTACGAGGTAAGCTGAGTTTAAATATCTATGCAGTAGATTTAACTGCAACCATCGCCGCTGCATTAGAAACGGTGCGTTTAGCAGCAGAAGCCAAATCAATTCAAATTCAAACGGTGTTGAGCAATGATGTTGGACTGGTTATGGGCGATGGCGATCGCTTACAACAAGTAATCTGGAATCTCGTCTCAAACGCCGTTAAATTCACACCTCCAGGCGGACGGGTAGAAGTCCGGCTAGAGCAAATCGGGTTAGATGCTCAAATCCAGGTGATTGATACAGGTAAGGGAATCAACCCGGAATTTATACCTCACGTCTTTGAATATTTCCGTCAAGCAGACGCCAAGACAACCAGGGTATTTGGTGGACTGGGATTGGGACTAGCAATTGTGCGTAATTTGGTAGAACTGCACGGCGGTACTGTTCAGGTAAATAGTCCCGGCGAAGGACAGGGAGCAACATTCACAGTCAAGCTACCATTGCTCAAAAGTTCTGAGTCCCAAGTTCTAAGTGCTGACTCTTCTGTGTCAGAAGCCAGTGATCAGGAATCATTGCTCTGTGGGGTGCAAATCCTACTTGTGGACGATCAGCCTGATGTGCGAGATTTCTTTAGCTTTGCGCTAGAACAATATGGCGCAACTATAACAGTAGTTGAATCAGCAAGTGAAGCACTAGAAACACTACCCCAGTTAAAGCCAGATGTTTTGTTAAGCGACATTGGAATGCCAGTAATGGATGGTTATATGTTACTGCGCGAGATTAGAACATGGTCACCAGAGCAAGGTGGGGAAATTCCCGCGATCGCCTTAACAGCCTATGCTGGAGAAATTGACTACAACCAAGCAATTGCCGCAGGTTTCCAAAAACACGTCCGCAAACCCGTAGATCCACTTGAATTGGCTACTGCGATCGCTAATCTAATCGGACGCAATCAACCTTAAGTTTCACGCAACCAGAGAATTTCCATTTCCTTTCGTCAAATCTTCTCTTTCTTTTCTTGGCGTCCTTGGCGTCTTGGCGGTATGCCTCCGGCACCAAGGCGAACGTTAAAAAAAGTAATGTAAGAATTATGACCAAGGTGATAAGTTTTTATATTATCGTTCAATCCCTGAATTTAAAGAATATATTTTAATTAACCAATATCACCATCATGTTATACAGTATGTGAAAACTGCGGAAGGTCAATGGTTATTTACTGAACTTGAAGGCGAAACTGCAACTTTATCGCTGCAAACGATTGATTGTCAAATTCAACTTAGCGACCTTTACGAGCAAGTGAATTTTGCTGAGAGCGATGGAGAAGATTAAAATAATTCGTAATTCGTAATTCGTAATTCGTAATTAGTTAAGAATAATTGTAGGTTGGGTTGAACGGAGTGAAACCCAACAAAGGCTTGAAAACGTTGGGTTACCCTGCGGGAAGCCGCCTCCGGCGTCTACGTTCCTCAACCCAACCTACATCATTTAATTTTTTGGGCTTAACTGAACATAATATCGCCGCCACGCACCGAAGAAAAGTCAATATAATAGTTGCGATCGGACGCATTGGTAACAACCAAAGTTCGACTAGGGTCAGTTGCTTGAAAAAATTTCAGTAAATCTATGGTCATAAAGCAGGTAATGTATTTATCTTGTATGTCCTAAATATCGTTGATCACAAGAATAAAGTTAGTTACCGCACCTTCAGACAACTTTTTCGGAGAAATTTATGAAGAGTCAAAGGTCAAGAGTCAACAGTCAAGAGTTAATAATTTTCCCCTTGTCCTCCCCTGCTCCCCCTGGTCACTGAGCGTACCCCTACGGGGAAGCAAGCTACGCATAGCGTCTCGTAGAGAAGCCGAAGTGCTGCTCCCCCAATCCCCCAGTCCCCACCTGTGTCACAATAAAGAACTGTAAATAAAAAAATATTCTTAAGGGTAATTTAGTGAGTCCAACTGCTCAATCCACGGCAAGTGCGCGTCGTATAGTATTTCCTTTTACGGCAATTGTGGGCCAGGAAGAAATGAAACTGGCGCTGCTGTTGAACGTGATTGATCCCAAAATTGGTGGTGTAATGATTATGGGCGATCGCGGCACTGGCAAATCCACAACTATCCGGGCGCTGGCCGACCTGCTCCCAGAAATCCCTGTGGTGGCTAATGACCCCTTTAGTAGTGACCCCAGCGACCCCGACTTGATGAGTGATGAAGTCCGCCAACTGTTAGAACAAGGCGCGGAAATTCCTGTAGCTCACAAAAAAGTCCAAATGGTAGACCTGCCACTAGGAGCCACAGAAGACCGAGTTTGCGGCACTATCGACATTGAGAAAGCCTTATCTGAAGGTGTCAAAGCTTTTGAACCAGGACTGTTGGCAAAGGCTAACCGGGGTATTCTCTACGTGGATGAAGTTAACTTACTAGATGACCACCTCGTAGACGTGTTACTCGACTCTGCCGCCAGTGGGTGGAACACTGTAGAACGGGAAGGTATTTCCATTCGTCACCCAGCGCGTTTTGTGCTTGTCGGTTCTGGAAACCCGGAAGAAGGTGAACTGCGTCCCCAACTCCTAGACCGCTTTGGGATGCACGCAGAAATTCACACGGTTAAAGAACCAGCCTTGCGGGTGCAAATCGTAGAGCAACGGGCGGAATTTGACCAAAATCCCCCAATATTTCTTGAAAAATATAAACCCCAGCAAGAAGCACTACAACAGCAAATTGTCAATGCTCAACAGCTTTTGCCAGAAGTGAAACTTGACTATGATTTGCGGGTGAAAATTTCTGAAGTTTGTTCTGAACTGGATGTAGATGGTTTACGGGGTGATATCGTCAGCAACCGTGCTGCTAAAGCCTTAACAGCATATGAAGGACGTAACGAAGTTACAGTTGATGATATCCGCCGCGTGATTACGCTGTCTCTACGTCACAGACTACGAAAAGACCCCTTGGAATCGATTGATACTGGCTATAAAGTTGCAAAAGCTTTTAGTCGCGTTTTTGGCGTCGAACTACCAGAAGATAATGCTGCACAAAAAAATGGTGCAGGTCAAAAGTTAGGAGCTAGGGGGTAGGAGATAGGAGAGCAGGGGGAGAATTCCCTTGTAGAGACGCGATTAATCGCGTCTGTACTCCTAGGCGCGATTAATCGCGTCTCTACTCAGCACTCAGGACTCAGCACTAAATATGAGATTTTGGAATTTTTGGTTAAACAGCTTTATTTTAGCTAGCCAATACAACCCACCCCGGTTTGTAGAGTTATTGATGTTATTACTGGCGATCGCTATGCTAGCAATAGCGAGTATTTTACCCGACAGACCATATTTAATTTTAGGCTTGAGCTTAGTAGTTGGGGCATCTATTTCCATCTTAGTGCGGGAAGCGATCGCCCCCTCGCCCCAAACGCGAATCACCCAACTCACAGCATTACTATTGCTCTTTATCAGCCTCTATGGCTTTGCCGACTTAATCTACACTCTATAAAATTAGTCAACAGTCAAAAGTCCAGAGTTCAAGATTTTTTGACTATTGACCCTTGACTCTTAACTCCATCCGTGCATTTCCACTAACTCCATACACAATTGATTAATTTGCTCCAAATCCGGTTTATGAGGTAGGGTAGATTGTTCGTAAACAGTTTCCATCTCAGCAACTAAATCTTCTGCCATTTTCATCACCTGTTCATAAGAATATTCGCCCTTCAGGATAGCTTTTAAATCTTCAACATCACCAGCTATTCTCCTATCTACAATCACTTCTCCTCGACGCAATATTTCTACTCCACTGCGTAGCAATCTAATGCAGTGCATTCCATGTTTGAGGTCAAAACCTGACTTTCTTTCCATTTCTGCCCTAGCCGGATTTCTATTTTCCTGCCAAGATAAATAAGCCTTCCACTCTCTTAAAGCTATTTGATAGCTTTGACTTTTCTGAAGCAGGCGGATAAAATCTTTACGACTATTTGTTAACTTTTGGGTATACTCCAAAGTTTCATCAGGTAACGTATATTGTTTCAACACTCCTTTAAAATCAATATCTCCCGTCAGCAATTGATATAATTGTTCAGCTTCTTCTAAAAACTCAATTCTTCCTCTGATTAAGTTATAAAGATATTCCAGAAAAGCATTTAGCTCATCTTTGCTGAGAGGAGTTTCGTCTTCTATAGCGAAATCAGATGGTATTGGGTTTTTTTGCGGCGGCTTTAACAACCACTTCCGATGAGTTTCCATCTTCTTGATTTGAGCAAAAGCATAACCAGTGTAAGTATGCTTAACCTTCTTGCTGAGAAATAGCTGTCTATACTTAATTAAGTGCTGCCCGACTGGGGTTAAGACAGGATAGTTATTTAACCAAAGCAATTCTAAAACATTAGGATTCGCTCCCGATAATAACTGAATGATTTTCCTTAATTCATATATAACTGTGTCTTTGTTACCATCTATGAATGGAAATATTCCTGGTTCATCCCAACCAGTATCTTTTTGTTCTATATGATCAAATCCCAAGTAGTATTTCTTAGGTGCGATAAATACCCCTCGATAATCAAAGTCTGAATCAGGACGATTTAAACCGTAGCCATGACTACCTGCCAAACCAATTAAAATAGTTCTTTGTTCAACTTCTATTCTTTTCATATCAACTAATAAAATATCGCTATCCTAACTCATGAGTTAAGCAGTTAGGACTTATGCACCCAGATCCCCTAGGGCGTGTTTTCAAACCCTACAAGCCTTCAGGCTAAAGCCTGAGGCTACAGGAACAAAGCCTGCTCTTAGCAGGCTTCAAATCTTGATTTTTCGTAGTCCGCTGGCGCGGACTTCGTTCCTGTAGCCGCACCCTTTAGGGTGTCGGCGAGTTTAAAAACACGCCCTAACTCCCTTTCCTCGTCCAGGACTGTTTCATTCCCTAAAACAGGTAAAACTGCAAAGTTAAAAAAAATTGTTCATCAGAAGTCTGAGTACCTTCTCGTGCTAAATTACTAAAGCTTGGAGTTGGGAAACTCCGGTGAAATTCCGGGACTGTGCCGCAGCTGTGATGGGATGACCCAAGTCAGAATGCCAACTCTAGAGATGTCCTGAAGACACACCCTACCGTCTACTCCCTGCGTCGCACAGGGAAGGAGTTACAGTCTTGCTCTCTGGATTTGCCACTTGTCCTGGGTTATTTTACGCTACACCCGCCAAAGACGGTACATTATCTCGTATCAGAATACCAGGCGGAATTCTTGATAGTAAACAGTGCCGGGCGATCGCAGATATAGCAGATCATTACGGGGGTGGTTATGTGGATGTAACTAATCGCGCTAACCTGCAAGTCCGCGAAATCCACACGGGGATAAATGCTCAAGTTCTTAAGCACCTACAGGATATAGGACTTGGTTCTAGTAATACTGCTGTAGACCACATCCGCAATATTATGACTAGTCCGACTGCTGGTATCGATTTGCAAGAATTGATTGACACCAGACCTTTTGTCAGCGGCTGGGATCAATATATTGCCACACATCCAGCCCTGTCAGCACTGTCTGCAAAATTTAGTGTTTGCTTTGATGGTGGTGGAATTTCAGTAGGCGATCGCCCGAATGATATCACGTTTGCTGCTGTCTTAGTTGACGGCAATGTTTATTTTCGCCTCTATCTCAGTGTAGGCGCAAAGGGAGAACCACCCAGCGATATGGGAATTTTGTTGCCACCAGAGCAATGCTTGCCAATCTTGGCAGCTTTGACTAATGTCTACTTAGATCATGTGGAGATTGTAACTAAACGCAAGCCACGTCTGCGAGAGTTGTTGAATACTTTAGGTTGTGAAAATTATCTCCAAGAAGTTGAGCAACTTCTGCCTTTTCCTCTTTTCCGTAACAATGAGTGTCAAACTCAAACCGCCAGAAAAAACCTAATCCCCCAGCCCCCTTCCCTACGAGGGAGGGGGGAGCAATTCTCCCTCGTTGTAGAAGAGGGGTTAGGGGAGAGGTTAACTGGCGAATATCAGCATATCGGCATCCATCGCCAGCGTCAGCAAGATTTATTCTATATCGGTGTTGTATTGCCTCTCGGTCGGCTGGAAAGTATGCAGATGAGGGGTTTGGCTGATTTGGGAGAAAAATACGGTAGTGGAACTCTCAGGCTGACTCCCTGGCAAAATTTGCTCCTAACTGATATTCCCCAGCAATCGGTAGCCAATGTTGAGAGTGAACTTGCTTTGTTAGGATTAGATTCCTCAGTAACTAACATCAAGAGTGCATTGGTTGCCTGTTCTGGCAAGAAAGGTTGTGCCGCTTCTGCCACTGACACCAAAGGGCACGCATTGGCATTAACAAACTATCTCGAAACTCGCCTCACCCTGGAGCGCCCAGTTAATATCCACTTCAGCGGCTGCATTAAATCCTGCGCCCAGCATACCAAGAGTGATATCGCTCTGCTAGGTGTCAGTATTGAGGTGGACAATGGAACTGTGGAGGGTTATCACGTTTATGTTGGTGACGGTGACAATAACCATAAATTTGGTCGTGAACTCCACCAAAATGTGACTTTTGCCGAATTACCTGCACTGTTAGAGCAGATGCTAAAAGTGTATAAAATTCAACGCAAAAATCCTGACGAGTCCTTTGGGGAATTTACTAATCGATATGCCATCGCCCAATTAAAGCAGTTATTCGCTAGTCTGCGTTCAGACTTTGTGCAGATGCACATATAAGACTTATACACCTAAAACCCGAAACCTCCTTGGCGTAACGTCGAGTGAGCCTTTGTAAAGGGGTTGGGTAATCTCTTCTCCGTAAGTCCTAACATAGATAAACAGAGATTATTTGTCTGCATCACTGCTTAATCCCAAATTCCAAATCCCAAATCCAATGCCCAACTACATCCGAGATGCTAATGAAATTTACCGTAATTCCTTTGCAATTATCCGCTCAGAAACGAACCTAGATGTGCTGCCGCTAGATGTAGCTAAAGTTACTGTGCGTTTAATTCATGCCTGTGGAATGACGGATATTATCACCGACTTGGGATATTCGCCAACAGCGGTGCAGTCTGGGCGGTCAGCACTGGCAGCAGGAGCACCAATTTTGTGCGATTGCCGGATGGTTGCCGAGGGCGTTACTAGGCGGCGGCTGCCTGCAAACAACCAAGTTATCTGCACCCTTAATTATCCTGAAGTACCAGAACTTGCCCAGCGTATGGGTACTACGAGGTCAGCAGCTGCCCTGGAATTATGGCGATCGCATCTAGAAGGCTCAGTGATCGCAATTGGGAATGCGCCCACAGCACTATTCCGGCTGTTAGAAATGCTGGATACGGTCGCAACTAAACCTGCTGTGATCTTGGGCTTTCCAGTTGGGTTTGTGGGTGCGGCAGAATCTAAAGCAGCATTAGCGGCAGATAGTAGAGATGTACCATTTTTAACATTACATGGTCGGCGTGGCGGTAGTGCGATCGCAGCAGCAGCAGTTAACGCCCTAGCAACGGAGGAAGAATGATCATGAAAGCCAAAGGTCGTCTCTATGGAATCGGTGTAGGCCCAGGTGATCCAGAACTGTTGACCCTGAAAGCGCTGCGGCTATTACGTGCCGCTCCTGTGGTCGCCTATCAATCAGCAACAGACAAACAGAGTATAGCGCGGGCGATCGTCGCGCAGTATTTAACTGGCGAGCAAATTGAAGTGCCGTTCCACCTCCCCCGCGCCCTAGAACCAGAAAAAGCCCAGTCTATTTATGACAAGGAAGTTGAACCAATTGCTGAACATCTTGCCGTAGGACGCGATGTAGTAGTGCTATGTGAGGGTGACCCGTTTTTTTACGGTTCCTTTATGTATGTATTCACACGTTTATCTGAGCAGTACGAAACAGAAGTCGTCCCCGGAGTCTCCTCACTAATGGCTTGTCCAGTTGCCTTGGGTGTACCCTTCACCTACTACACCGATATTCTCACAGTTCTGCCCGCCCCACTGCCAGCAGAAGAGTTAATTACACACCTACTAGCAACCGATGCAGCCGCGATTATGAAGCTGGGCCGCCATTTTACGAAAGTGCGCGATATCCTGCATCAATTAGGGTTAGCATCCCGCGCAAGATACATTGAGCGGGCGACAATGACACAGCAAAGAATTATACCCTTGGATGAAGTTGATCCAGCAGCAGTGCCTTATTTCTCGATGATTATAGTGCCAAGCAAGAATAGACTATAAGTTGATTTGTGCGATCGCTAGTTAGTTATAAAAAGTTTCCCTGAGCGAAGTCGAAGGGAACACTCTCTTACTAGCTAAACGGCTTCTGCTGGCTGAGCGAAGTGGTCACTGACTTGCACTGAGCTTGTCGAAGTGTCGAAGCCAGCATCATATCTGCCAACAAATTTGTCAATCGCCCTTCTACCCCCTGAACGGTTAGAAGAATTAAACAATTTACAACCTAGTGCATTGTTGCAATTCATAACTCGACTTTTTGAGTAGCTATTATTTTGTAAAAAAAGTAAATTTCGATACATACTAAATTCTCTACTGGTAGATAAATTAATTTCTATGATTGCTCTGTAACAATTTGCCATTTTGGCAACTGGTTATTATAGTATTCTGATATATTGCAGAAATTACTAAGATGTTTTTACTTGTTATACAAAGGGCGGGTTTAATCCCGTCTTTTTTATTGTTAACTATTTGGCATTTTGGCACAACTCTACAATCTTCCTATGATATATTGATCTAAATTGCAGGGATGGACTATGGTTAAAACATTTAGCACGGGCTAAATCACCGTTCTTCTTGTTTCTGTCATTTGCCAGCCTTACAACCTATTGAATTTTATTTTTGCTATTTTTTCCAGAGTCCAAGGTGTGTTACCACTTTCAAGCTATCTGGACGGGATAAAACCCGTCTTTTATTTTGTCCGCTAGCTATATAAATGCTGGGATGATAATTTTTGATGTAAAAAGACTTTTAATTGTATAACTAGTTTTAGAGGTAATTTATAAACTAAAAATAAAACTGCCAAGAGTGAAAATGAGCGGTGGAATCTGCCGCTCATAACTGCCGTTGTATCAACGTAATATAAAGCAATATACAGATTTATTTTCACATTATAAATTAAAACTCTTAATCTCTAAAATCTTGCGCCATAGCCTAAAAAAAGGCTATGGCGCAAGATTTTATTTACCCTTTCAAGCATTCAAAGATTGTTGGATAATGCAGTATCAGGTTTCAGGATATTTGCACACATCCTATAGGAAGATGCCCGATGAAAGTAATCATGAGTATATTAATTCGGGATGTTGTTATGCACTGGATTTATATAAAGGTTTGGCGATGAGCTAAACCTTTTTTTATATCTATGTATTGGGCTAAAACTTTTCGCTTTTGTACTTGGAAAAATAGCTTTACAGATAAATATTAGAGCTTCGTGCATCACCGAACAGCCCCTCGTAGCGAAAGGTATATCGCATCGTTTTCCGCCATAAAGCCTTTCTCCCACTATGATATAGCGTTTCCTAGTCGGCTGAAGTACAAATTTATCGGTGTTTATCGGGAGGACACTGCGTTGCGGTGAATCAGCGCTCTTGGTAGGGTTTCCCGACAGCCAGGCGACTAGGCGCAGCCTCTCGTAGAGAAGGGGGGTTCCCCCCGTTGTAGCAAGTGTCCGTTGTTTATCTGTGGTTAATTACTTCTTGGTGTACTTCACTCAAGTGAGAACCGCTATATACCTTTACTATATTTTTCAAACATCCTTTAAGATAAGCAGATTTAATACATATAGCTGTTATCAAAACCGCAGCACGTTCATACTTTTATGATATTGTCAATGTTAAAACCCGATTAAATTATTTAAAAGCAAAATTAAAAACTAAAAGTACTCCGCAGAATGCCAATAGTTACTGGGTCATTGTCTGGTGTATGACCTGGCTCTAAGATATGAATTATCCCTGGTGTAATGCTAATGTTATCTGTTAGCTGAAAACGATAAAATGCTTCAATTTGAGTAGTTGTTCCTGGTTGTCCCCCGGCTCGTCCTAAACCTGTATTGATAAAATCAGGAACATTGTTCCCTACAGGTAGGCCGCTGCTGGTGATTTTAGGAGGTTGTCCGATATAAATTCCGCCCAAATTTCCCCTAGCAAATAAATCAGGGAAATTCAGAAATACCATATAATTCGTCGTCTCGACATTTCCCGCTCGCCCAGGAATGTAAGACTTAGTATAACCACCCCACGCACCTAAAGTAATATGGGGTGAAATTTGCCAAGTTGCAGTAGCACCCATAGCATTAGTTTGAAGGGGTGCTGATTTCCCAGTGTTGGAATTAACCGTAGTTAAGCATTCATCGCCAACAAAAGTTAGTAAACAACCATCTGAAGAGTAATTGTTAACGTAATATAAACTGAGATCTACAGCATCTGTTGGTGTTAGCAGCAATTGCACGCCTGTGGTGGTGTTTCCATCAAATAAACCGCTGCGTGCACCAGGATTCCCAGGAGTATAACTAGAATATATTGCTTGTAAACTGGCGCGTTTGGCAAATTGCCAATCAATAGCTATACCACCGTGACCGAAACCCATATTTAAAATCGGGTTTCTTTGGGCAAAATAAGATAACGGCCCTGTTGCAGCACTTTCTACCCGATTAGGGCCTCGGAAAGCAGTCGGCATATTCACGCCTTCTGTTCCCACCATAACTGCTAAGTTATCAGTGATCAGCCAATGATAATTAAGGTCACTTATGATCAAGTTATCCGTAGGAAATTCGTAGCCAAGGAAAACATCATTCCGAGAAACGCTATTGTTAAATCTAGGCCCACTAGTACCTTTACCATCTAAAAGACCTGTAAATAAATAACTGCGGGGAGTGATTTGACTAGTTAAATACAGCTGCGCCAAGGATATAACATTAGTGTTTGTGCCTGTATCGTCTGTATCTTTTACTCCGTCTCTTGGATTAACGTCACCACGATTACTAGTCCGTCCTTGAACGCCAACTATAAGTAATCCACTAAGTTTAGTTGTGGCTGAGAATTGATTGGCTGCGATTTCGGCATTCCTAGCTTCTAAACTATCGACACGACCCCGCAAAGTCGCTAATTCAGCAGCAAATTCTGATTGTAATTTTTGCAAAGTTGCTAAATCTTCGCGGGTAAGTAAATCGTCGGTGGCTGTAGTAATTAGCTCATTGACTCTATCTAAACAAGCATTCACACCAGCAGCAAATTCATATCGAGTTAAAGCGCGATTACCGCGATAATTGCTGTCTGGATAACCTGCTATACAGCCATAGCGTTCTACCAAAGACTGTAATGCTTGAAATGCCCAATCTGTAGGTTGTACATCCTTAAGTTGAGAAACCGATGTGACTTGTGCCATCGGTTCTTCCGTGATGAGGGATGGGGGAGCGGGAGCAGAGGAAGAAATTATTGACCCTTGACTCTTGAACGCCACTCCCCTCACTGTCGGGAACCTCCGCATAGGGGTGGCTCCTCTTGACTCTTGACTTCTGTCTCCTATCTCCTGAGTAATTCCTGTGTCTGTGTACTCTTGTGCGATCGCTTTTTGTACAACTCCATTGACTCCTGCAACTATTACACAGGCGAGCGTGCCAATGCAATGACTACGACGAATAAGTCTAGCTTTCAACTTTTTATACTTTACTCACATACTTACGTGAAAAGTGTATTCTCGATTATCTGGCGTCCACATGGGGAAATGTACGGATATTGCCCAAAATTAGACTTATTAGTTCTGGGCAACTTCCGAAAGCGCGAGTATAACAGGGTATTAGGTACTGAAGAACGGAATAGGGTACAGGTTACAGAGTAGAGATTATTCCCTATCACCCGTCACCTTGCCTCGCCGACACCCTAAAGGGTGCGGCTACAGGAACGAAGTCCGCGGAGGCGGACTACGAAAAATCAAGATTTTAAGCCTGCAAAGGCTTTGTTCCTGTAGCCTCAGGCTTTAGCCTGAAGGCTTGTAGGGTTTGAAAACTAGTTTCCTTAATACCTAAAAAGATCCACTGGATTTATTGAGAACTAATATGGCAAATCGCTGGCGCAAGCTGACGCCAAAAGCTTCAAAATTACATAAACCTCATGCAGGCGCGACCAAACGCGTCGCTAAAAAAAACCAGAAAAAGCCTAAAAAGCGAGGTCGGTTGTTGTCTACGCTAGCGATGCCTACGGTGGGCTGCGCTTACGCAATTCTGCTTGGCAGTGCTAGTTTAGTAATGGCTTTTGCTTGGATTAGCATTCTCTACATCTTTAATCCAGTTCAGTTAAGCTGGTTAAATAAAGTTTTGCCAGAATGGGCACAAATTCCCCTCGGTAACTACGAACGTCCCCATACCCTCAAAGATATTAAACTTAGTTTGAGTAAACAAAAACGAATCGCCGGGGAAACCTTACCTTTGGATAAGGATGCAGAAATCTCGTTTTTACTGCCAATTCTTCAAAAACGTGCTAATTGTCAGTCTGATTGTCAAGAACTTGTTGAACTCAGGGTTTATCAACGCTCACAAGAATCAGAGTTCCAATCACAGTCAGAAAATTACTATTATCTAGCAACTCAACTATCTGTAACTGGCCCAGAAGATTCCTTTGTGGTAGATGCGACATCAGAAGTTCAAGATACCAATATTGCCCTACCTTTAACTGAAGTGAAACGCTTTGAAGGTACACCATCGCCAGGGATTTGGTTTTCTTTGCGGGGTAAGCGCCAACAAAGCACTAGTGCGTATGCTTACGGTAACATCATATATTACAATCCAGAACGCACCAATTTGCAACAGATGTTGTCTTGGACAAGTCCCAACGGACAACAGCCGAAATGGCAGCAGGTAACTGGCGATAGTCAAAAAGAGCTAGTCGTCAATCAAACAGTCGGTTTAGAACCGCAATTACAAGTTTACCAAGTCAAACCTGTCAAATTATTCCTCAAACCCATTCAATTAGAGGCGATTAGCCTCAATCCAGCAGCCCTCAAGGATTCTGCCTACCAAAATGCCCTGTCAATTGCCCGTAGCGGACTGTGGACACCAGCTTATGAGTGGCTGAAATTCGTCCAAAAACAGCGAAAAGGGGTTTTACCAGAAGCGGCGCAAGCGCAAATGGATGTAATTCGCTTGCACTCCCAACTTACCAAAACCCAAGCTGAGAAAAGTTGGGTAAGTCCTAGTCAACAAGTATTGGCAGATTTGATTGATGGTCGCTGGGGGAAAGCTTTACAAGTGTTTGAAGCATCGCCCCATAATTCTCAAGAAATTGCTACCCTACTTAAAGCTGATAAAGGACGGTTGTGGAATCGCACAGTCGCAGCGTTGCAGGTGAATCCAAATAGGTCAGAGGTGCAAGCTTGGGGAGCATTAATTTTAGCAGTTCAACAGAGCGAAGAATATGCTAATTCCTGGTTGAATGCCCAACCACAAATCAAAAAAGACACTCTTGCATATATTCAAGGTTTGTTAGCAAGAGTCAATAGTCAGGTAAAAAAGTCGCAAATCATCTCTACTCACCCTAGTCAGATTGTTGGTTCGGTGAAACCAATTACTCAAGTTACTAGCGCCGAGTGGCTGCAACTAAATTCCACAGCAGAGATGAAACTTACAGATAAGCAATGGTATCAGGTGGAGGTGAGCGCATTTCATGACGGTAAACGCTGGTTAAGTTCACCATTTGAGAACTTGAAGCCCCCCAAAACTTCCCCAGCTAAATTTTTTTGGCAAACTTTGGGTATCATTTCTGACCCTGGAATTCAAATAGTTGTCTGGCTACCCAATGGAGAACAGCAAATAACTGCCGCCACTATCAAAGCAGTGCAATTGCGAAGTGGGATTTTGCGTTTATTAGCTGCTGGCGTCACAATTCCAGAGAATCAAAATAATGGTCTTCAACCCAAACCTTTAGCTTTAACAAATGCAGCACTGGAGTGGGTGCAACCATCTCCAATCACTCTAGAAGTACTGTATCAAAAAGATCCCCAAAAGGTAAAGGCAATGTTACCGAGTGTGTGGCGTTCCTTACAGCAGTCAGGTGACGTTCCAACTGGCGCTATTCCAAGCTTTGAGCAGATGCAGGAAAAATTGGGTTACTGGCCCGTTCAACTGATTGATTTAACAAATAATGCCAAGCCGGAAACAGTGCTGAGTATTTCAGCAGCTGCAATAGCATTGTTAAATCAGGCTGTACCTGAGATTCCGGAGGAAAACAAAGAGCAATCCCGTCCCCGTACTTTAATTTTGTCTGATAGTGGTAAAGTCATTTATACAGATTTTACCGAAAATTCCCAGCAAGCGTTGAGTGCGATCGCTAAACTTTCAGATGCACAATCCCTAGCTTTACTAGTGGAAAATGCTAATAACTATAGTCTCAAGCGCTGGTCAGAGAAAAACCAGCGTTTTGAATAGTAACTCCCTTGGTGACATACTCCTACACTCACCGCAAGCAGGATTATCATTCATAGTTGCTAAATCTTGCTCAAACACAGCCATGTTTAAAGCTGTTGTGATGTCATTGTCATCCTTAGTACACGTCACTCTAAAAAAGGGTCGAAATTTAATTTTTTGTAGCGCGCAAACGTTGGGTTTCGCTCCGCTGAACCCAACCTACAGTTAGTATTTCCAATCCTTATTAATGGTGAGATGCACTTAGACAAGCCCAGCAAAATATTTTCTCGCAGAGTGTAGCTAAAAAGTTGGGGAATTTGGGGAGTATAAAAAGTGAATCTAAAACCCTTATCTTCCCTACTCCTTACATACAAAGGTTTGCTAAAGTGAGGATGATCTGGCAACTGTGAGGATTGGCCAATGGTTAGAGAATACTCACCCCAAACACAATCCAATTCGCCCCAGGAGCATCTGCCCCCGCTTGCAAGTGGCGATCGCCTGACTCGTCCTGAATTTGAGCGACGTTATGCGGCTGCGCCCCACATTAAAAAAGCAGAACTGATCGAAGGAATCGTTTACGTGGCATCTCCATTAAGACATGAACAGCATGGTAAACCTCACAGTCGAGTGATGACCTGGTTAGGAGTCTATCAAGCAATGACTCCTGGCGTTGACTTGAGTGATGCCCCGACTGTCAGACTAGATTTAGATAACGAACCCCAACCAGATGCAGTGCTATTTGTTGAACCTGCTGTGGGTGGACAGACTCGATTAAGTAGCGATGGTTATATTGAAGGATCGCCTGAGTTAATTGTGGAAGTTGCCGCAAGTAGTGCCGCAATTGATCGGGGCAGCAAAAAGCAGGTTTATCGCCGTAACGGAGTGTTGGAGTACGTAATCTGGCAATCTTACGAGAATCAAATCGAATGGTTTTACCTCACCGATGGCGACTATCAATTGCTATCTCCCGATGCAGATAGCATCATTCGCTCTCAGGTGTTTCCAGGTTTGTGGTTGGCAATGGAGGCACTGTTAAATAATCAGATGGCGCGGGTGTTGGAGGTGTTGCAGTTGGGATTAAATTCATCTGAACATGGGGAGTTTGTGAAGCAATTGGGAAAGAAATAGACAGGCGATCGCCCTCTCACATTTTCTGGTAACTCTCCCACTCGTTTTTGTTGGCGATCGCAGTCCAAAAAACCAACTTAATTACTCTTGGCTAACACCATCAGGAGATTGGTGCTTTAGGTTTTGCAACTGCTGCAACAGAGAATCTATCTCCGCTTGCAGATGCATGAGTTTAGCTTGCTGATCGTCTTGGTAATAAGACTTGGTTAACTTGCTGGCCCAAAGAGCGTGGGACTCGCTATTGGAAACACTTGGTGAACAGGTAGACATCACTTTTTCAAATCCACAACTTAACTCACACCATTAGAGATAATATAATAATGTAATTTTAACCTTTATGAAATTATTGTATAATTTTAATCATTTAGCCTAGTAAGTTTAAGATTCTCTCATAAAAGACTGCTATTTTCATGCTTATGTTCCATTCAAGGAACTAAGAACTGGAGAACAAGGTAGACAAGGGGACAATTGTGAATAAATAATCAATCCCCATTCCCCATTCCCCAATCCCCAATCCCCATTCCCCAATCCCCAATCCCCAATCCCCATTCCCCAATCCCCAATCTTTGTAATCCCGTGACCTTGAGCCTGTCTACTGCTAAATCTCATCGCCAACCTTGGCCCGGACTGATAGAAGCCTATCGTGAATACTTGCCTGTCAGCGAAAAAACGCCTGTTGTCACCTTGTTCGAGGGCAATACTCCCTTAATCCCGGTGCCGGCGATCGCAGAACGCATTGGCAGACAAGTACGTGTATTTGTCAAATACGACGGTCTTAATCCTACGGGTAGCTTCAAAGACCGGGGAATGACAATGGCAATTTCCAAGGCCAAGGAAGCAGGGGCAAAAGCAGTAATTTGTGCTAGTACAGGCAACACCTCAGCCGCCGCCGCCGCTTATGCTAAACGTGGAGGCATGAGTGCCTTTGTACTGATTCCCGAGGGCTATGTGGCGCTGGGTAAATTGGCTCAGGCGTTGCTGTATGGGGCAGAGGTACTGTCAATTAAAGGTAATTTCGACCAAGCGCTGGAAATTGTCCGGGAGATGGCAGAAAGCTATCCCGTAACTCTGGTGAATTCAGTCAATCCCTACCGCTTGGAAGGGCAAAAAACAGCAGCATTTGAAATTGTCGATGTGCTAGGCGAAGTCCCAGACTGGCTGTGTATCCCTGTGGGAAATGCGGGGAATATCACAGCATATTGGATGGGATTTTGTCAATACCATCAAGCTGGAAAGTGCGATCGCTTACCCCGGATGATGGGGTTCCAAGCCGCAGGTGCAGCCCCCTTAGTGACTGGTAAGCTAGTGGCGCATCCCGAAACCTTAGCAACAGCAATTCGCATTGGCAACCCTGCTAGCTGGGAGTTAGCGATCGCAGCCCAATCAGCAAGCATGGGAAGTTTCAACGCTGTTACTGACGCAGAAATTCTTGACGCCTATCGACTTTTAGCATCATCTGAAGGCATCTTCTGCGAACCTGCTAGCGCTGCTTCTGTAGCCGGCTTATTGCAGGTAAAAGACCAAATTCCCACAGGGGCGACGGTAGTTTGCGTTCTTACTGGCAATGGTCTAAAAGACCCAGATACAGCCATTAAGCACAATCAAAGTCTATTTAAACAGGGCATCGCAGCTGAACTGGGAGCAGTAGCCGAGGCGATGGGATTTTAGGAGTGGTGAATTGCCAGGACAAACGCATCTAAATTCTATAATCATTTTGTCGTGCAGTAGTCTAAATTCCAATTACCAATCCCCTCAAAGCAAGGCACACCCTCTGGTAAATTTGGGTGTGCTCTATCAACAGAGAATTTAAGGGTTTGGAATATTCATTTCTTCACCACGTTAAATTCCCATATCCCCTTAAGCGGGTTGTAGTACCAATTAACTTTCTCGTCTTTTTCTGGCTCTACATAGATATCGGGTGAACCTGGTTGATGTACTTTTGCGTGAGGCTTGCCTGCTCCTCCACTAAGATTCTCGCAAGCATCATCGTTCAAATCTTCCAAGCAAACATTTAAAGTTTCTAGCATAGCTATTCCTCATTCGCTACTTCTTATAACGAATGGCTGGAAGAAATTATTCCAGAGTGGTGAAAATTCTTTTGCTTTTTCTGGGATAGGTTATACTGTGCAATCTAGTGGGGTTGTGGTAGCAATCGATACTTTTTGGTGAATTATTAAGTTCGCTAATAGTATCAGCAATCGTACAGAAACTAACGCTAAGGCTATAAAATAGGCAGGGTAAGCATTTTAGGCAAAGTTTGTTTTAGCGTAACTTTTTGCATGGATGCTACTAAAACCTTTCATCCCCGAATATTTCTATTTGTTTCAACAGACTGAATTAGGCTTGCGGCTTGCAAACAATGGAATTTCTGGAGCTTTATTCTGAACTCTATAAAATTTTTGTCAGCTTTGGAATATTTTGCGTTGAGCTTTCGTTATAAGAAATAGGAACATAACCTACTTAATCTCTACACAGTTTTAAAGGATTAAGGTAGCTTCTATGTTCTCTTAGCACATTTAACTCATTCCTTACGAAGGAGTATTTAACAATGATTACCAATCATCCTTGTCTTAAAGACCTTCCTGCTAGTCAAACTGAAGCTATTTCAGGTGGATTTGAGGCATTATTTGGAACCGCACATTACACTTGTGAATACGGCCATAACGAAAATAGAGGATGGCATACTAATTGGCAACAAAAAGGTACTGACGTGCTTCAAAAATTCTCTTGCGATAGACTAAACTGAGAACTAAGTTATTCTATTTGGATTGAATTTCCCCAACAATTGTAACCCCTTTACTTTTGATGGGGTTTCTGATTTTATAGGAAGCGAAACAATTGGACAGCATGAAGTAGTTCGGTAATATGTCAAAAGCTAATAAAAATTAGATGCCGTCCTACTTGCTAAGATGGCACCCCCAATTACATACACCACGTAGTCCCAATCTTCCCCACCGCAACGATGGGGATTATTAGTATTAGTTTAGTCTAAAAGCCAGTTTTGAACTTATAGCAGGAGGCAGAAGGCAGGAGGCAGGAGGTAAAACATTACTATTCCTAACATCCACGCTTGTCCTTATGTCCTAACCTTTAATTCGCTTGCTATACTTAAAAAAAGTAGTACTACTTCTTATAACGAATACTCGACGCAAAATATTCCAAAACTGACAAAAAATTAGGGCGTTGCAGAAAGAAATTTAAAGCTCTGAGCGAGTAAGCAAGTTAGATGATCGCAGCTAGCTACAACCTTGATAAATACAGCGCTTTGAGCAATTAAGCCACGCGATCGCGCTTTATTCGCTGTGTGCCTTTATGCCGCTGCCAGAATTCATGAAAGCTTTACTGGAGCAATATTTGGGTGTGACTGAGCAGTAGAAAGAAAATGCTATCTCTACTTTGGTCTTTTAATCAGTTGGTTTTAACAGTTCTGTGCGTCAGTCTTGATGCAAATATCATCGCAATTACCTAAAATTAGACAGTCGGACAGAATAGACAGAGAAGTAGACAGAACTTAGTCAAGGGAATGAGCAGACAGAGTAACAGACGGCGACGATTGCGAGACAGGTATCTTCATAAAGTAGGCATATAATTCTTTGCTTTGCCCTTTATAGCATCGAATAGCATTTATATCTAAGTATATTAATGTATTTGTATCTATAGTTTTGTCTACATACAGGGTGGGGTAGGCGAGCGCTAAAAATTGCTCAAATTCCAAATAAAAAAATATCCCCCTAAATTCGGGGGCATCGAACCAATAACTATCAATTAACTGAATTTATGCACCTAGACGCATAAACTCGATTCCTGAAAGTTTTGCTGGGTCGAGGCTTCAATGTAGACATAAAAGTTTACTTGTCATTTTGGAATATTTTGTATCTGTTATTCGTTTAAGAAGTAGAACCTATAACGGGGGACAGAAGAATGCTAAACAACGAACAAAGAACTGTAGCTCTTTACCAAGAACTTAACGCTGAAGCTTGCGAGAATCTTAATGGAGGAAGACAAGACACCGGAAAAGGCTGGTCAGGAGGTTGGGGAGTACAGGAATCAGGTAAACCCAAGATTGACGTAGATGTTAACTCAGGAGAAACAGTAACCGTGTACTGGGATAAATCTAACAAGAGATGGGTGTATACAGGTACTAAAGAATAACCGCTTTCTTACTTAACAAAAGCTCAGGCAACTCGCAACCTGGGCTTTCTGCTGACTACCAAAGTTTTGCACCGCGAACTAGTAGCGACGTCTAGGCTAAAACGCCGGGTTAAGTAATCATAGAAAGGTTAAATTTTGGATTTTATAGATTTTTTGAACCCAATATTTTAAGCTTGCTGCGCTACTAGTCTAAACTCCAGATTTAACACTATCGCTTAAAAGTACGGGTTGTTGTCCAGGAAGCTTCTGCTTACTCTTGTTCCAAATCTAACGCCTCATCTAATACTTGATTTGTAAATTTTATCCTTTTCAAGTATGTATGGTAAGCTGCTACTGGTAAAGTCAAGACATTGCTCCAAGCTTCTTCTTGTTTATGAAAATCCTGAATTTTTGAGTCATTTGTGGCAGATAAACTTCCATTTGTTAACTCTAAGTGATGCATTTCTGATATCGCAGGCAGTTCCTCAACTAACCCATGATAATAATCTCCTACTGTCAATAGATAATCATAAATTTGACGGGACATTCTTTTACCAACTGGCTGTAGCAAGTTACAAGTTAATGCGGGAATTATGTGCCAAGTCTCAGCCAGTAAATCTTGCTCTAGTTCAGAGATTTTTGTGGGAATCAGCAAATCTACATCACTTAGGAAATCTGTTTTTACAGATAACATCATCACAGAAACAATCAGCCACTGCTCCTCTGTCTTTATAGGTAGTTCAGGCTCTTTGACAATCATCACATAACGCGGTGGAGAGTTTCCTGCCAAAAACCTTTGCACTGAGGAGGAGTAAAAACTCTGTTGCTCTTTACTTGAGAACTCTAAAGGACTTTGCACCAAGCGGCTTACTTCCCAAATTTCTCCAGGTTGCGGGATTGGTGTGTTATGTCCTTGCTTGTTACTCAAGTTTATACGCATAAATCTGTATTTCCCAACGCAGATAGCTTACAATCTGGGATTATGAGTTTAGTTGTATCCATATATAAGTTAACGAGCGATCGCCTCAAATTATAACGACTTGTTTTAATCTTTATAATTTTGAGCAATGGTACATTTATAAGTTATTGACTTACCACTGCTTGATTGAGCGATCGCGTACTGTTTTCTGCTTGCGAATTGCTTGTTGGTTTCGCTTAACATCTTCAAATTTAAGTAATCCTAACATCTCAGCAATGCTTCCTACAAGTTCCTCCCATCGCTTAGATATTTCACCCTGGCTAACTCCTAATTCAGCAGCAATTTCAGTTTGTGTTTTCCCATCAATCTTCTCTTGCCATAATTTGAGATACTTTTGATGAGGAAATTTTTGCTCTAGTTGATAAATCGCCTCTATCGCTTTGACAATTAAATCTGCACGCTCTGTTGCTTCTAAAGTATTGAATTCATCGGGAATCGTATCTAACAGCGATATATCTGTTCCGGGGATGTTGCAATCTAAACTCTGGCAGCTTCGCAAACTTTCTTTACGAACAATATCAATGATCTCACATTTAGCTACTGTAGTTGCCCAATGATAAAATTCTTTCACTCCCCCTTGCCTAAACTTTGCAGCTTTAACAGCTTGGAAAATTTTTAAATGGGCTGTTTGAACGGCATCTTCCCAAGATAAGGCTGTATCCCTAGTGTATTTGCGAGCAATATTTTCCAGTTTCTGGTGATAGTACGAGTCACACAAAAGTTCTTGATAATAACACTCTAATTGCTGTTTTGATACCATATGACATGTCCTCTGCGTTGGACACTATGAGTCAGGTGATAGACTATCTACAACATTTGGGCATTGAAACCACTGTGAGGTCGAACTCAGTTGTGTACTAATCACAGCAAATCTCAAGTAAGTTGTAATCCTTTGAGCTTTTTGGCATAAATAGTTGCATCTTATAAAGTAATGGAGCAATTCCCTCCAGCTTTATTGCCAATAGCTATAGAATGCCTTCTTTTCCATCAATTAGATTCAAGTCTTTTCGTTGTAGATTTTCAATTAGAGCAATCTGCAATGCCTCTTCATTGCTCATTTGGCATACTATCTATGGAAACTTCCAGCATCTTAACTGCTTGAACTGCTAAATAATGCCATTCATCAGTGACTATAGGGAAACTAAAACTCCAAAATTGTATGTTTTGGATACATTAGATATGTGTTTTGATATATCTGCCTCTTCTAACGGCTAAAAACTTCACCACTCATAGCATTGCTCAAATTTGAACCCTGTAAAAAAATGAGCGAAACACTACTAAGAATGTTCTTACACTTTGAAGATTAGATGAGTGTTACAGTAATGAATGCAATAATTTAAGCTTCTTAAATAAGCATTACATATCTTCATTACTTTGAGGCTTTACTATTAAGGGATGCGCCGAGATACTTGGAAAATGGGATATAATCTCAAGTCAAAGTACACGAGTCCTAAAATGGTACTATGACCAATTCAACACAAATATATTAAATACATTTAACTAAATCGGAAATTGCCATGAGCAATTCCTCTGGTGCTACTGGTTTGGCGATGTGCCGTTGAAACCCGGCGTCAAGTGTCTGTTGCTGATTGATTTCATCTGCATAAGCAGTCAGAGCGATCGCCGGAATCTGTTTTCCCCCTTCTTTTGCCTCCATAGCACGCACCTGTTGCATCAACATATAGCCGTTCATTTCTGGCATCCCAATATCACTGAGCAAGATATCTGGCTTTGACTGTGCTAGCGCTTGTAATGCTTCATCTGCGGATGCGACTGCGGTTACAAGTGCGCCAGACTCCTCAAGCACAAAGCTGAAAAATTCCCGCGTGTCATCACTGTCATCCACAAGCAAGATTTGTATACCCATGAGAGGGAAGGAAGCAGCAACGGCATTTGAGTAATCGGGGTTCGTTTCACCCTTGTTGATTGCGTTGTCCTTTATTAGTGGTAGCTTAACTGTGAAGATAGATCCCTGCTCCTCACCTGGACTTTCGGCCTCCACTGTTCCGCCGTGCATCTCGACCAAGTGACGGACGAGCGCTAAACCTAATCCTAGTCCACCAAACTTTCTGGTTGTCGTACTGTCACCTTGATAAAAATAGTCAAATACATGAGGTAGAAACTCAGGGCTGATACCTTTCCCATTGTCGCTGACGGTAATCTGAGCTAGAGCATCAATACACTCCAATCGCACATTTACTTGTCCTCCACTAGGCGTGAACTTGACAGCATTCGATAGCAGGTTCCAGAGGACTTGCTGTAAACGAGCGGAATCACCTAAAATTTTTCCCACAGTCGGGTCTAGCATTGTCTCAATCTGAATAGTTTTCGCCTCTGCTGCCAAGCGCACTGTCTCCATTGCAGCCTCAATAGTGGATGCTAGATTGACTGATGCCATGTTGAGGCTAATTTTACCTTGGAGAATGCGAGAAACATCCAACAAGTCTTCAATCAGTTGAGCTTGCAATTTGGCATTGCGCTCAATGGTTTCCAGTGCTTTCTTAATCGCTGTCTCATCAAATTTCCGGCTCTGTAATAGTCTTGCCCAACCTAAAATAGGACTCAATGGCGATCGCAACTCATGAGAAAGGACTGCTAAAAACTCATCTTTTATCCGGTTGGCTGCCTCTGCCTCTGCGCGTGCTGCTTGCTCAAGTTCCAGGAGGCGATCGCGTTCTGATTCGGTTTGCTTGCGATCTGTGATATCAGTTAACATGGCGATCGCACCCAAGAACTCATTCTGTTCACTCAAAATTGCTCTAGCAGAAATTAGTGTCCAGATGTACGAATCATCCTTGCAGCGTAATCGACCTTCTTTGAGATCGCTTCCTTCTTGGTTGAGCCACTCCAGTTTCTGTAGGGCAGTTATATCATCAGTCTGCTCCATAAAATCAAACATGGAACGACCGAGCATTTCTTCTGCCATATAGCCCAACATCTCGGACATCCGCTGGTTGACAAACTCTGTTCGTGCTTGAGAATCAATCATCCAGATGCCTTCATAAGAGGTATCAACAATTCGCCGATACCTGGCTTCACTCTTCTGTAGGGACTCCTCTGCTCGCTGGCGCTCACAACGCTCCTTAGCTTCCCGCAATGCTCGTTGCACCGAGGGAACCAACCGCCCTAGTCGTTGCTTCAATACATAATCGGTTGCACCATTCTTCAGGGCTTCGATCGCTAATTCTTCACCCAATGCGGCAGAGACAAAGATGAAAGGGATATCGGGACAAAGATTTCGAGCAATTTTCAGAGCAGAAATTCCATCAAACGATGGCAGGGCATAATCGGCAAGAATTAAATCGAAAGCCTCTGTTTCCAAAGCAGCCAGGAAGTCAGCGCTAGTTTCAACACGTAGGAGTTCGCAATCAATTCCTCCTTCTGTCAGCGTCGCTTGGGCAAGCTCTGCATCCAACAGACTGTCTTCCAGATGGAGAAAACGCAGGACACTCATCGGTTGCTCTCCTGCTGACGATGAGGTGCAGAGGGTAGAGCACCAGGGGGCGGCTGATTGATCACTGCCCAAAACAGTCCCACACCTTTGATGGCATCGGCAAACTCATGGTAATCTACAGGCTTGACGACATATGCATTGACGCCTAACTCGTAGCATCGAAATAAGTCTGGCTCCTCGCGAGAAGAAGTTAGTACCACGATGGGAACTACTCGCATTTTGGGGTCAGATTTGAGTTGTGCCAGCACTTCTAGACCATTAATTTTAGGGAGTTTCAAATCGAGCAGTATTACAACAGGATACCCCTCCATTCGCAGCCGAAACAAGCCACGGCGATAAAGATAATCTAATGCTTCCTCGCCATCACGTACCACCACTACTTCGTTGGCGAGATGATTTTCCGACAAGGCAGCCAATATTAATTCTGCATCGTTGGCGCTGTCTTCAATTAGCAGAATTCGCTTGAGTTCCTTCATTCACCCTCCTTCTTTGACAGCTTAGGCAAAGAGAAATAGAAGGTGGCCCCGCTGTCAACTATACCCTCTGCCCAGACTCGACCGTTATGTCGATGAATAATGCGCTGCACATTTGCCAACCCAACACCCGTGCCTTCAAATTGTAGGTCGCTATGCAGACGTTGAAATACTCCAAACAGCTTATCAACATATTGCATATTAAAGCCAACGCCGTTATCTTGCACAAAAAAGATAACTTCGTCTTCATTGTTGGTACTGCCAATAGTTATTTCTGCTGGGGTGCGAGTCAGGGTATATTTAACAGCATTGCCCATCAAGTTGCGGAGGACAAGCCGTAGCATAGAAGGGTCACCCTGTACCTCTGATAGTGGGGCGATGTGCCAATGGATTGTGCGTCCTTTTGTTTCTGTCACTAAATCGCGTTTCACCTCTCGCACCAGTTGATCCATATTCAGGGAGATAAAGCGCATCTCGGTGCGCCCCATGCGGGAAAATGTTAGCAACTCATCGATTAGTATACCTGCCTGTTTTGCAGTTTGAGCAATTATCTGCAAATAGCGCTGGTTCGTTTCATCTAACGTCGTTGAGTTAAGACGTTTTTGCAGCAATTCCACAAATCCGGCAATGTGTCGAAATGGTGCTCGCAAGTCGTGAGATACTGAATAAGAGAAGGATTCCAGTTCCTGGTTAGCAACTTCTAGTTGGGTTGTGCGCTCTTTGATGCGTTGCTCTAAACTTTCATTAAGTTGTTTAATGTCGGCTTCGGCTTGCTTGCGTTCGCTGATATCGAGTGCAGTTCCAATAAACCCAATCAACTGCTGGGACACCCCCTCTCCCTCGAATTGCGCCTGCCCGTTAGCTGACACCCACCGCTCGGTTCCATCGGGGCACACAATCCGGTAGTCAATTTCGTAAGCACCCGACAACCTGGGATCGAGTACAGTCCTGATGGCACTCGCTACGCGCGCTCGGTCTTCAGGGTGTATGCGCTCCATCACCATTGGCAGAGTGATCCTCACCGCGTCATCCGGTTCGCCCCAGATCTCGCGCATCCGCTCGTCCAGTTCGATGAGGTTCGTGCCAGAGTTGTAGCGCCAAGTGCCGAGCCGAGCCACCTTGATGGCAAGCCGGGTGCGCTGCTCGCTTTGCCGCAATGCCTCCTCTGCCTGCTTGCGCTCAGAAATGTCGGCAATCAGTCCTAGCATCCGCACTGCTTCCCCTTGAGCATTATGATAAATATGCCCGCGTGCCCAGATCCAGCGTAATTTTCCATCTGCACGACGAATGCGGCACTCAAAATCCCAGATATGATTATTAGTTAGCGCAGTCCGAAATTTGGCATCAACGAGAGCGCGATCCTCAGACAGGACGTGTTCTAAGAACATTTCATAAGTCCATTCGGGCAGGAGAGATTCATGGCCAAAGATTTGGTCGTGTCGTAGGGAACGGTGGGCAGTTTGGTTAATCAAATCCAGATCCCAATCGCCTAATTCTGCCGTTTGCAGTGCAAAGTTTAACCGCTCCTTGCTCTCACGCAATGCCTCCTCTGCTTGCTTGCGATCGTGGATATCAACACACGAGCCAATATAGCCAAGAAACTCTCCTGTTGGTGTCAAGCGAGGCACACCAGTATCCAAAAGCCAGCGATATTCCCCATCAAAGCGTCTGAGGCGATATTCCATTTTAAAATTTTGTCGGGCATCAAAGGCATTGATATATGTATCTAAGCAATGCTGAAAATCATCGGGATGAACGCTTTCAGTCCATCCATTGCCCATCTCTTGCTCTAAAGTCCGTCCGGTAAAATCTAGCCAGATTTTATTGAAATAGTTACAAAGCTTGTCAGTGCCAGACATCCAGACCAGTACGGGAGTAGTATCTGTCATGTGGCGAAAGCGGGCTTCACTTTCACGCAATGCAACTTCTGCCTGTTTGCGATCGCGCAGCGCGGCTTGCCGTTCGCTGATATCTTCATTTACACCAATCATCCGCACGGGTTGCCCGTTGCTGTCGCAAAAGACTTGGGCTTTGGCGGCAATCCACCGCACGCTGCGATCGGGTAAAATGATCCGAAATTCAGTGTCTAAATCGGTCTTGTTAGCCGCAGATTGCAACACGTCTCGCTCTGCCCGTTCGAGATCATCGGGATGAAGTGTCTGTCGCCAATTTTGGTACTCACCACCAAAACCTCCCGGTGGTAAGCCATACAGGGCTTCCTCTTCTTCAGACCAAATAGTTTTATTCGTTTGAATATTCCATTCAAATGTACCCAGCTTTGCAGCTTGAGAAGCGAGTTTTAAACGTTCTTCGCTGCTGCGGAGCGCCTCCTCTGCCCGCTTGCGCTCAGTAATGTCGCGAAAGAAAATTCCTAGCCCCTCTTGAGAAGGGTAGGCATGAATCTCAAGCCAGAAATCATAATCGGGCGGTGAGTAGTAGCGGTGTTCAAAGTGGACGGGAACCTGCTCTGCCATTGCCCGTCGATACTGGCGCTCTACGTTAGTGCCAACCGATGCAGGCCACTCCTCCCAATGGGTCTTCCCAATCACCTCGGTTCGTGGCTTGCCGTTGATCCGCTCAACCTCTGTATTCTGATATGTAATTAGCCAGTTTTGGTCAAGGGCAATGAACGCATCGCTCATCCTCTCCAGAATTTGACTGATTTGGTTATAAGCTGACTCAGCTTTTTGTTGTGCCGCCTCGCTAGCAGCCCGTAATACCTGTTCACGACGGGTTGCTGCTTGTCGCATTCGAGCCATATTTAAGGTTGCCTCGACTCGCACCAGCAGTTCACGAGCCGAGAACGGCTTGATTAAATAATCATCAGCTCCGGCTTCTAGCCCCTCAATGCGAGACTCCTCCCCAGCACGAGCCGAAAGTAGAATGATCGGCAGTTCTCTCGTTTCTGGGTCAGCCCGGAGTTGACGCAGCAACTCGAAACCATCGAGTCCTGGCATCATCACATCACTCAGAATCAGATCAGGTAGTTGTGTCCGAGCAGCAGCCAGAGCAGCAACCCCATCCGCTACTACCTCAACTTCATACTGTTGGCTTAACAGACGCTTTACATAGTCCCGCATGTCTGCGTTGTCATCAGCCAAGAGAATACGGGTAAGGGGACGGAGGGGCGTCACTTCTCTACGAGACGCTGCCTCTTGGGGTAGCCAATGTAACGCTTCTTCTATGTAGGGAGCAGCACCTGTGGCGGTTGAAGCTAGGATGCGGGTTGCACTCAGGCGTTCAGCGTGGCTGGCGCGTAGCGCATCGCTTGGAAGGTGAGCAAATCCTGTAGGTAGCGACACGGTGAATTTGGTTTCCTGATTTACAATGCTGTTGACCTGAATGTTGCCCCCATGTAGTTTCACTAACTCCTGAACCAGCGATAGCCCAATCCCTGACCCTTCATAAGTCCGTCCCCGCGCACCCTGCACGCGATAAAATCGCTCAAACAGACGGGGAAGTTCTTCAGGTGAAATACCAATGCCTGTATCCCGGACTTCTAACTCAACGCGTTCGCCACCCCAACGCAGCGCCACTTCAATTTCTCCCTCGAAGGTAAACTTTAAGGCGTTGGAAAGCAGATTAAGAACAATCTTTTCCCACATCTCGCGGTCTACATACACTTTTTCCGGCAGAGGTGGACAATTGACTAAAAGCTGTAACCCCGCTTGTTCAATGGCAGAGCGAAAGACGCTTGCTAACTCCGCTGTTAGCATTGCCAGGTCTGTTGGTTCATAAACTGCCTGTGTCCGTCCGGCTTCAATACGAGAAAAATCAAGGAGGCTGTTGACTAGCTTGAGCAAACGTAATCCGTTGCGCTGAACCATTTCCAATTGTTGGCGATTTCTGGAATCTAGTCCGGAATCATTAGCTAAAGTCTCCTCTAGCGGGCCCAGCATCAGCGTTAGCGGCGTGCGAAATTCGTGACTGACATTACTGAAGAAATCGGTTTTTGCCCGATCAAGTTCTGCTAGGGCTTCTGCTCGTTTGCGTTCTTCCTCGTAAGCACGGGCGTTGGCGATCGCTGTTGCAATATTGCTGGTAACCAGATCAAAAAAGCCTCGATATTCATGATCAAACTCCCGCCGAGGGCTAATACCAAGGATAAGCAACCCTGCTAACTGCTGTTTTTGACCTGCTTGGGCGATCGGCAGAACGATCGCCGAACGCGGTGACTCTTCCCAGGCTCCACCCGGTAGCTCACCAAATAGGTTCGTTAACTGCTCAACAACTACTGGTTGTGCAGTTCTCCTCACCTGTGCCAGTTTCCAGGGAGCGGTTTCCTGAGTTAAGTCAACCTGTTGAGGACTAGCAGGTGTACCCGCTTCCAGTCCTACTGTTCCCACAAGTTGAGCTTGTTCGCCATCATTCTCTATTAAATACAGCAACGCGAAGGGAATATCGTAAGGATTTTTTGCCAGAGTTGTGCTAGCAATTCCACAAGTCTTCTCAACGGACTTTGCTTCCACAGTGCTAGCAGCCAGTTCTCGTAATGTGCCCAGACGCCGCTCACCAATGACCCGTCGAGTGGTTTCAGTGACAGCCGTAAACGCTCCTCCCACTTCTCCGGTTTCTAAGAAGATGGGACTGTAAGAGTAGGTAAAGTAGGCTTCTTCGATATAACCGTACCGATCAACCAATAGCAAAGTGTCATCAGACCAGGTTGCCTGTCCGGTTGCGAACACACCTTGAAGCTGCACGCCAATAATGTCCCAAATCTCAGCCCAAACTTCTTGACCAGGGCGTCCTAGTGCGTGTGGATGCTTAGTACCCAAAATCGGCCGCCAAGCATCATTGTAAAGCAACACTAATTCCTTGCCCCACCAAATCACCATAGGAAAGCGAGAATTTAGGCAGATGCTTAAAGCGACTTGCAGGCTTGGTGACCAGTTTTCAACAGCACCAAGCGGTAATTGCGACCAGTCGAGCGATCGCATGAGTGCTCCCATCTCGCCACCTCTAGCAAAAAGGTCGTTAAAATTTGCTGCCTTCGCTTCAGTCATCTAAATCTCGACTCCGCTTCCGGAAAATATTTGTTTACAAAACAGAGACGCGATTAATCGCGTCTGTACAAGGGTCAAGGGTAGAGACGCGATTAATCGCCTCTGTATTTATTCCCCTTGTCCCCCTTATGCCCCCTGCTCCCCCTACCCAGATCGCTCCCGTGCCAACCCATCAATAGCATCCCCCAAGGCAGTAGTAAGATTTTTGCGGGTTTCGGCATGGTTGTCTTGCTCAGTTTTCAAAGCTTGCACCAAACGATCGCGTTCTGTGATCACGGCGATAAGTTTGGCTTGCAAGTCTTCTACAGATTTTAGTGGTTCTATTTCTTGTTGAATAGCTGTTACTGCTATACCGTCAGTAAGTCTATCTTCTTGTTTACCCTGGAGTTTCTGAAGGTCTGCCTTGAGGGATGCGATCGCCTGTTGCGACATTTGAGTATCTGTGCGGCGTTGTTCTGCTTCTATATTGTATAGTTTACGCCATTTTTGAGCACTTTCCCAAGCGGCATCGCGATCGCGCTGCTGTTCTACCAGTTGTTGTTTGAGGGTCTGAATTTCCGTCAACCATTGTTGTGTTAAGTCTTGACTCATAGAAAGTTATTTTATGTTACTTTGATTTACCTTCTCCGATAAAGACTGATAGGCAACTGGAGCCAGAGAAAGAATTTTCCTACTTTCTATCCCACTTTATACCTACAGTCAAAGTGGTAAATCAATCCTAAGCAAATAGTTCTACAAATAGGAAAAGAGCCTAAACAAAGTGCAATACTCAAACTTACGGTAGAATCACTGAGAAAGCTGCCAGTGACAATTATCTTCCAATCGCTCTAATCCGAATTTAGAAAGAAAAGGTGAAGAAGGCAGAAGGCAGAAGGTTTGCAATGAGCGTGTAGGCTTCAGACCCACACTGATTGCAAGACACCTGTGGCAGAAAAAATTTTGGAGTGGGGCTTCAATCCTGACTCTATGCTGTCGTGGCAGAGGGCAGGAGTCGGAATTCCCTTCTGTCTCCTGCCCTCTGCCTTTCTTGCTAAAAAAGGGGCTTTCCTCGCTTACTAAGCTGCAACTGTAGTTATGACAAATCCTCGTTTTGTGCGCTTTTTTCGCCACCTCAATTGGCGTACACTCAAGAAAACTTTTGCCAGAACAACCGAAAGACGACTTTTAGGACTGGCCTCGGAAATTGCTTTCAATGCCATGTTATCGCTGTTTCCAGCGATTCTTGCTCTCCTCACAGCCATTGGCTTATTTGAAGAATCCTTGCAAAACACATTTAAACAACTGGCGTTACAACTGAGCCAAGTTCTACCTGAAGAAGCGCTGGTTCTAATTCGTGATTTTGCCACTACAGAAATTACTGATCCCAAAAATGGTGGTTTGTTTTCTTTGAGCTTTGCGATCGCAATTTGGACTGCTTCTGGGGCAGTAAGTACTGCTATGACTGCCTTCGATCAAATTCATCAAATTCCCTCAGAAACGACGCGCCCCTTTTGGAAAGCCAAACTCGTCTCTTTGGGATTAACAGTCGGTACTATTTTGCTTTTAGTCTTGGCTTCTTTTTTAGTCTTTATTAGCGACCTACTTTTAGGTCTAGTGGTGCGTGAAAATGGTTATTTGGTCTTTTTATTGCATATTTGGCAACTGTTGCGCTGGCCTTTAGCTTTAGGTATTGTTGGTGCCGCTTTTAGCTTTGTCTATCGTTATGGCCCCAGCAGATGGAACTCAGGCACGCCGATTATGCCCGGAGCAATTTTAGCAGCTGTTTCTTGGGCAATTTTGTCTGCCCTATTTCGGCTTTATGTAGCGAATTTTGGCAACTATAATAAAGTCTATGGTGCAGTTGGGACTGTGATAGTGTTAATGCTATGGTTGTGGATGAGCGCTGCTGTTTTGTTAGTAGGCGACCAATTAAACGTGAGTGTTGGCGAGGATATGCGCTCAAAAGCGCGTTAATTTAGCGTTTCACAGGAAAGTTATAGCAATCTCCCGAAAAATATTAAATAATAAATATAGCGATAAATCCTCGATAACTTGCAAAATCTCAGTAGGGGAGTAAAATATCTAACGATTCAATCCAAATAAGCGATCGCCCCAATGTCTGAATCTCCTCCTCGGTTTTCGATGATTGAACCTGATGTCAAAACACCTAGTTTGAAGCGCCTGCGTCAGATGAGCCGACTCCTGGATAATATGATTATGATTCCCGGAACGCAGGTTCGTATTGGTCTAGATCCAATTTTAGGACTTATACCTGTTGGTGGTGATTTTTTGGGCATCATGCTTTCTAGCTACATTATCTTAGAAGCAGCGCGGCTGGGTGCGTCTAGAGCCACTTTGGGTAGAATGTTTTTGAATGTGATCATTGATGGCTTAGTAGGCGCTGTCCCAGTGTTGGGAGACTTTTTTGATTTTGCCTGGACAGCTAACACTCATAATCTCAAGCTATTGGAAGAACACTTAAAGTTTCCTAGCCAGAAAAGGAGTGCAGACAGGTGGTTTATATTTGCCGTTTTCGCTGGATTATTGCTGCTTGCCATTGTCTTAGTAGCATTACCCGTAATCCTAATTAGAATGCTGTTAACTGTCTTCCCTGGCTCTTAAATTAATTATTGATAAAGGAATGAAAGATTGGTGGCAAGCAACTTTTCCGCAAGGGCGGCAAAGTCTAATTATTACTGATGCTAAGGGGTATCCTGTACAAATTGCTTATGGCGAAAAAGGTATAGGTAAACCATTAATTTTATTACATGGTATGGGTAGCTGGAGCTACAATTGGCGTAACAGTATCGCCCCATTATCTAAACATTGTCGTGTAATTTGTTTTGATGCCAAAGGCTATGGCTTTTCAGAAAAACCATTATCCCGTAGAGAAAATAATGGTCATCAAGTTATTGAATTAGAAAGAATTATTAAAGCATTATGTGATGAGCCTCCAGTGATTGTGGCAGAATCATTAGGTGCATTAGTTGCCCTTGCCCTTGCTCAAGAAAATCCGCAATTAATTGGGCGATTAGTAGTAGTCAATGCACCTATTTTTGCTGAACGTTTACCTCATTGGGCTATGGAGTTGATTGCCCAAGCACCTTTGGAAATAGTGCAAACAATTGACTATTTGCGTTTGGCATATTTATTAGCACCTTTAGTTAGAGAAATTATGGCAATAGAAAGACGTGGGGTGCTATTCGATCCATCAATACTGACACAGGAAGATGTCTACTGGATAACTTACCCGTTTATTGAGCTACCTGGTACTCTTGTGAAAGTCGCAGAAGAATTACAAATAGCGGCACGAGAAATTAAAAATTTCCAAGATAAGAAGCCAAATATGCTCAGTAAAATTCAAAATAACCTGGATGCTATTAGGTGTTCTACATTAATTTTGTGGGGTGAGCAAGATAGTTGGTTTCCAGTTAGTGACGGTGAGAAATTGCATCAACGCCTTCTCAATTCCCAGTTACAAATTCTGCCTAATTGTTGTCATGATGCCTCAACAGGTGCTTTTGAGGTGGTGAATAGAGCAATTATTGAGTTTTTGCAAGCTACTGGTTTCTGCTAATAATAGGGAATGGGGAATAGAGAAGAAATTAGCCAATTTGAAAAAATGTGACAGCTTGTAGGGTGGGCATTGCAATGCCCACCCTACTATTTATGGCACGGCAGGGCTTGCGGGTGTTAGCTTTGGCGAAAAAGCCTGTCAGCGAGCAGCAGAATACAGTAGATCATGCAGATATTGCTACTGGGTTAATTTTTCTAGAGCATCGATTCAGTAATCGCAAAAACCCGATTGATTTTCGGTAAAACGACCAATTTTCGTTGACTGTAGAGACGTTGCAATGCAACGTCTCTACGAAATAATCGGTTTTTTCGCCCCTAACTGAATCGGTGTTCTAGGATTGCAGGGGATGATTGACTCACCGCGTGAAAGTGCAATTAAGGCGGTGCAAGCCTGTCAATCGGCAGGAATTCAGGTAAAGATGATTACCGGAGATCATGCTATCACAGCGCAGGCGATCGCTCGCCGCTTGGGAATCAACAAAAATTGCTCAGTTCTGGCTTTCACGGGTGCAGAACTAACGCAAATGGATAAAACGGAACTCGCTCAAGTCGCCGAAGAGGGAATAGTCTTTGCCCGTGTCGCACCAGAACAAAAACTGCGTTTAGTCGAAGCTTTGCAATCAAAAGGCGAAGTAGTCGCCATGACAGGGGATGGTGTAAATGATATGTTGATATTCCGGCAATTGGTTTTGGAATTGTCGGAGCGATTATTTTGCAAGTAATTTTTGCTCATGTGCCGTTGATTAATGAGGTTTTCTCAACAGCACCATTGAGTTTGCAGCAATGGCTATTTTGTTTAGCGGTAGGTTCATCAATGATTTTATGGGCAGCAGTTGTGAATCGTTTTGATCCCCCGAATTGATGGTTTTGGTAGTTTTGCAGTTTGTGGGGACGTGATGATTTTTCGATTCGTGCAAGAGGTTTAATCTTTTTCAACCACCGCAGACATTGATCGTTTCTGGCTGTAAGAACCATTAAAAATTACACTCAAAGAGCAAATTGAGATCTTGCAACGGTTGTATCGAGGCAATCTGCTCTTTTCGCAGCGGACAATGGATATTACCAAAGATATTATGCCGCTATAAGATAAGTCTGATGTTGTTGAAGGGGGCATCGTTAAGAAAAGTTACCTCTTGCTACGCGTCTATGCGTAAGGCAAAAAATATTTATAGCCAAGAGCATATAGATTAGGACATAATGACAAGCGTGAATACCAGGAATAGTAATGCTTTTACCTCCTGCTTCCTGCCCCCTGCCACCTGCTATATATAGCAGGTGTAGTGTTCAGCTAGGAATTTCTAGCTTGATTAGGGGTATATCTTTTAAAAGATTAGTCATTTTTTTGGCGAATTTAGGTTATTCTAGTATGTCTGACGCAATTTTCTTGAAAGGCAGATTTCAGAGAATTTTTTTGCTGAATCTCTTGGAGAATTAATGAAAGATTGTATTAGTTTCTTTAACAATCAATGTTCAGATTCTCTTTTTTCTGTCAATGTGTCAGTTCCAAAACTCTAAATAAATATGAGACTAATCAAAAAATCTGAAAAGCTTCTTCTAAAGAAAATAAAGACAATAGAGGAAGGAGACGAGGAAAATCTTCAAGCCGATACTATTAATACTACAGAGCCAACAGTTGAAGAACAAGAAGAACTGGATGTAGAGAATTCCAGAACTCACTATATTCCATTAATTGATAATCCTGTAGTCCAATCTGTTGGCAACTCAGGTTGGCAAATTTCTGAGATTTGGAAGGAAATTAGATTGGATGACTTCTAGCGATGGCTTGATAGTGTGAGCACAATTTAGCTCTCTACAGAATAATGATAACCTCCCCACATCACCACTATGGGACTACTTGTACCGATTACCACGGTGATGTAGGAATCCCTAGCGTGCTTATGGAGCAATTCTAGGGGTGGGACATGGAGCGCGCGATCGCTTATGCTCAATTGTGGAAACTTCTTTTACGCTGCCTATGCTTAGCAACTTCTTTGCGCTTACGTTTTTGCTCTGGCGTTTCAAAATGACGATGCTTCTTCATATCCGAAAAAATCCCAGCCTTGGAAACTTGCCGCTTAAATCGACGTAAGGCTGACTCGATCCCTTCATTTTCGCCTACAACTATTTGGGTCATCTTGTCTCCTACTTAATTTGTATTTGGCAATGTTAAGCCATCCAGTAGACTGGAGCATAAAAAGGGCAAACAATGAGTCTGCCCTGAAGACGTTAAAGTTAAATTTCTTATTTCAAAGCTTAGTAACGCTGAGAATATCCTCCACCAGTGTTTCCCCGTCTACCACCAGAGGGGCCTCTGTCTTCGCGCGGCTTAGCCTTATTAACTTTAAGGTTGCGTCCCATCCACTCAGCACCATCAAGAGCATCAATTGCAGCTGTTTCTTCAGCATCTGTACCCATTTCCACAAAACCAAAGCCGCGTAATTGACCTGTTTCGCGGTCAGTAGGTAGCTGAACTCGCTTTACAGAACCATATTCTGCAAACACAGCAGTTAAAGTGTCTTGCGTAACCTCATAAGACAGGTTACCTACATAAATTGACATAAATTGTTTCCAAAATCAAAGGTTTGTAGAGATTTAGATTTCGGGGAAAAGCTTGTAAATACCAAAAGGTAGAAGCCAATCAATACTAAAAACAAAAGCTACAACCGAATTTTATTCTCATACACTACCTTAGCACAGCATTCAGTTCTTAAACAGCAAGTAAATACGGCTGCTATTACTGCTTAAGTTATTTACCTATACACTCATGCAACGTAAAACTGCTCTGGGGCAGATTTAGAGCAGTTTTGAAAAAGAGGAGTTTTACATAGAGGGCTTTATGGCTGTGATGCCCCACTTTAAATATAAACGAGTTGTTATTATGAATGATGTATATAGCAGTTCTCAAATAAATAAGGTGTACCTTAATCTTGATGGACAATTTGCTCAAGTCCCTTGTTTATATTTAAGCAAAGTTAGAAACTCTATAACCTTTTTTGAGCACTATCCGGAAAAAAACGAAAATTTTAAAAGTAGCGTTGCACAAAGCTTGGTAGAACCATCAATGAATGATATATCTGTAGTATCCTCATCGATTTGGTGATTCAAGCAATAATTAACTGCATTTTGGTAAGAAATTTTACCAAAATGCAGTTTTTGTAATTGTCTATTGCATAGCTAATATAAATTTAGTTACAGATAGCGTTTGAGTTTAGATGAGTAAATTAATTAATGTTGCCGATATAATCTAAATCACTGAACTATAACTTTTGAAGTATGAAATATCAAATAAAACCTTGTTAGGAAAATAATTATTAAAATACTACATTATGCTAGGATAAATCTCAATCAGCTAAATTTAAATTGTATTAATTAATAGTTTATTAGAATCGTAGATAAAATAAAGGTTTACACTTTATTTTATCTACGATTTTAAGCGTTTGCTTAAGCAGGAATCAATACTGTATCAATGACGTGGATGACACCATTATCAGCAGCAACATCTGGTGTCGCAACAGTGGCATCGTTAATCTTCACACCATTAGAAGCATCAATTTTAACATCAGAGCCTTCAACAGTAGTAGCTGACTTCAACTTAACTACATCAGATGCCAGGACTTTACCTGAAACAACATGATATGTGAGGATTTTTGTAAGCTTTGGAATGTCTTTGAGCAATGCATCTACTGTACCAGCGGGGAGTTTAGCAAATGCCTCATCAGTAGGTGCAAACACAGTAAATGGGCCAGCACCTTTCAAGGTATCAACCAAGTTAGCAGCTTTGATTGCAGCAACTAAGGTGTTAAAAGAGCCAGCACTAACGGCGGTATCAACAATATCAGCCATGTGTTTTACCTAATTGGTTTATATTCTGTTACAAATGTAACTTTTCTTAAGGTAAACAGTATCTATCTTTAGACGTATGTCTAGTAGAGTTCATTCTCAATAACAAAAATGTAGTATTGTTTTATACTAATATTAAGGTTGATTCAAATTTTACTTAAATTCAAATAGATTTGCTCGAAAAACTTAAAAGTTATCCCTGTCTGGTTTAGAGGCATTTTAAATAATCAAAACAATCCTGTGGGACTTCCACGTCCACGCGATCGCAGTAGCGAAGTCTTTTTGGCTGCATCGTAGCCGACGGCAAGATGTATCATATTTGCGCTTTCAACGATGATTGCTATCAATTATGGCTTCAGATGGGCTTGGTAGCCGCTCGTGTCCATGCCCGCAAACGATCATGAATATCTGTCCATGTCCCATCAATACGCCAATTGCGGAAATAAGTATACACCGTCTGCCATGCTGGGAAATCTCCAGGCAAGTCTCGCCATTTTTGGATAGATGCACCTCCTATACCTGGCTCGTTTGTGTGCAACATTGGAGATATGCTTGATCGCATGACCCAAGGACTGTATCGTTCAACACCCCACCGCGTTCAGAACCTATCAATAGGTAATCGCCTTTCATTTCCGTTTTTCTTTGACCCCAACTTCAATGCTGAGGTCAAACCCATTGAACTGAACGGGGTATTAGTGGATGATGATAAAAGCGATCGCTGGGATAAAGCCAGTGTTCACAAATTTCGCGGAACCTATGGCGATTATCTGTTAAACAAGGTGTCTAAAGTTTTTCCAGAACTAGGTCAAACCGTACTTTAATTGGCATTGCAGAATCAAAGTATGAATCCAAATGTAGAGACGCGAAATTTCGCGTTTATACAAGGGTTTTGCCAGAACGCAAAATTATTTTCATACATGAAATCAGCAACGCCGCTGCGCGGTAAGCGTTCGCGCAGCGTGTCCGTTGGCGTTGGCGAAGCCTCTCGCAGAGAAGCCTCTCGTTGGCGCAGCCTCTCGTAGAGAAGAGAAGGACTCAGCCATGCCCGTTCGTGCAGCGTCTCCCCTTGGGAGAAGGGCTTTACGGGTGATGCCTCCGGATGCGTTAGCTGTACAGCAGTTCCTCATGGGGGACTCGGGGTCCCCACGGAGTGGGGATTGGGGGAGAACCCCCTTTTCTAGTTAATTCACTTGGGGACAAATCAAGCAGCAAATTAAATTATCAAGTATGCAATTTTATACCTCATTAACCGCTCAACTACGCTGGGCGGTTACGCGATCGCCCTTTTTCAACTCATTCTGGGCTAACTAAAGTAAACTCATCTAAAATCAACGACACTACAATCTCAGACGAATCCACATCCTCTACTTGAATCAACCAGCGTTGGTTGGCTGGACTATTTGAGTCTGGCTCTCGACCACGGACAACTCCATATTTTCCAGCTAGATAAGAAGGACATAAAATCAACACTCTATCTCCTACTTGAATACGCTCTGAGTTTTGCAAGAATGCTCCTGATGTTATTGACTTTGATAAAGATTGAAGCTTGTTTATGTAATGATAAGTTTAAACTAAAACAAACTGTTTAATAATCTTTTCTTAATCTATTTAAGATATAGCTTTTTTCCGCCAGCGAAAAATTTTGCGCCAAAGCACGAAAAATTACTGCTATTTATTCCCACTTATGCTTATAAGTAAATCAGGCAGTTGATATATGGAGTAAAAAACATGCGCTCCATATTCTTCGAGTTTATTAGCTTCACTCTGGCTGCTATAACCTAAAACTTTCATGCCAGCAGCAATACCTGCTCGTACACCCAAAATGCTATTTTCCACAACAGTACACAATTGAGCTTGAACTCCCATTTTTTTAGCTGCATATAAGAATAAGTCAGGTGAAGGCTTCCAACCACCAATTTCATAAGAGCTAAAAATACGCCCTTCAAATCGTGGCAACAAATTAGTAATACGCAGTGCTAACTGAATTTTTTCAACTGGGCCACTGGATGCAACACAGATAGATAAATTGATTTTGTCTAGAGCCGCCTCTATTCCTTGTACAGGAAGCAGTTCACGCTCAAATGCCTTGGCAGTAAGGGCACGAAGTTGAGTCATCAGGCTCAAAGGTGGTGTTACCTGCTGGTACTAGCAAGCCAATACGGAACTGTCTATGAGAGTTAGCTATTGACGTCCGCGACTTTTACGATGAAGAAGACGGACGCGCACGTTTTGCAGCCCACACAGTTTTTGAAGACCCCACCAGCCCAGCAACGCCCAATTTTCTTTATAGAGAGACGGTTTCGTTAGGTTGAGAAGATGGTTTGTTGGAGAAAAACTTCCAGATTCTTGGAATAGCTAATATTAGACCACCAATGACGATGATACCTGCTACCACTGGTAAAGCGATCGCTAGCACAGACAATACAGTGGCGATGACCAGTTCAATCGTTGACAACACTGGATTAGTTAATCCGCCTGAGACGCCCGTAGACCCTACCCGCAAGATATTCATCAATCCCTTAGTTAATCCTGCGGTTCCACCACCTGCGATTAAAGCTAACGTCCATTGCACCAGTGGATTCATCTCCGGGGCAACAGATGCTGCTACGATTGTCCCAGCAATAATTGCCGCAGGTGTAGCAACAATATCCAGCAAATGATCTAACCAAGGTATGTAATATCCGGTAATTTCAAGCAAACAAGCGACCATAAATACAATTACAGCTTGAGGCGTTTCCACCCAATCAAGGTCACTTGGCAAATCGAAATGTCCAAAAACGGAAGCTACACTCAATACCAGCAGTGGTACAAATACTCTAAAGCCAGCCCCCAACCCATATCTAAGCATTTTTCACGTAACTGACGATAAACAAGTGATAAAGCATCAGAACGAGCATGGATTCCAGTTGTCAAATCGTAGGACACTACTTCAGGGCGTTGGGACTCGACTATTAGCTTATCTTCCAGGTTTATCTTCAAGTTATACTTGCGGAAAATGCTATCTGCCCAAGGCTGAGTTAACAAACTACGAAACTGGATAAATTTGGAAATAGTAGTATGATCATCAACAGGAACATGGGCAATAAATGTGATAAACCTCTCTAAATTAGCGTAAATAATATTAGGCATGTAGAAACCGCGTATTGTCTTCATTTCTGGACGGTCTTTAAAGCGGATATAGTTCCAAAAAAAACCTTTAGACGATTGCTGCTTGAAATTGAGCGCGGCACTTGCACCCCAACTTTCCTTATGAATATCGTAATCGCTCAACTGTGGTTTCTTATTCATTCCACTACCAATGGAATTAGCATGAACAAAAGCTGAGTGTGCAGGGTCAATAGAATTTTCTACTACGCGAGTGTAATGAGCGTTCCATTTAAATTCAAATTCAAGAGAACGCCAAGCTAAATTTTCAACTTCGGGAAATGATGGCAGTAAAGGACGTTCTTCTTCAGGCAAATCTCCCCAGAACAGCCAAACAAAACCATATTTTTCCTGAACAGGGTAAGTTTTTAAACGAGCCTTTTGAGGGATAGGCACACCAGGCTGATTGGCAGGAAGTTCGATACAACTACCATTTGATTGAAATTTCCAACCATGATAAGGACAGCGAATACAGTCATTTTCTACCCAGCCCAAAGAGAGGGCAGCACCGCGATGAGGACATTGGTCTAGGAAAGCTATTACTTCTTTCTTTGAGTCACGATATAGAACAAATTGCTGCTTTAGCAAAGAAATTTTCTGTGGTTTATTAGTAATAATTTAGCTAAATTCACAGGCATACCAAAAATTTTTTAACATACTTTTTACTGTTGATGAATCAATTGAATTAGATATAGCGTTTCTTGGTTAATTTAAGTACAATAACCCCACCCCCAACCCCCTAAGAGCAAGCGAGGAGGGGACTATGATGTACAAAATTATCAGTGTTTATCTGTGGCTAATTACTTCTTCTTGTACCTTACTCAAGTGAGTACTGCTATAGAAAATAAAGTTGAATTTAATGTATTATTAACTCAGTTACAACCAGCGCCAGGATAAATATAAGATCAACAGCGGAACTAACTAGAGTCCCAAAAATGCTGGTAGGTAAAGCATTACCAAAGAACATGGTTAGCGTTCCTAAAAACATCCACGGCCATTGGATTTCACGCCAGATATAGAACCCTGCTACAGCCACCAATAAAGCAGTCAAGATTGTCAGAATTGGTACACTATAGCTTTTAGGTTTGTAACGCAAACTGCCAGCAAAAGTTGTTGGTGCCAGTTCCAAGCGTTGAAAGTCAATCAATAAGCCAAATGCAATTAGCCCGAAAGCGATCGCCCAACACCCATAGCATACAATTGGGGTACTCGCCCACGCTACACTAGCGTTACAGGCTAATCTGACAGCGACCACTACTAACAGTGGCACAAATAAATTGTGTAAAAGAAAACGCAAACGATTAAGTAATTCCAACAAGATACCTTCATTAATAAGGCGACCTACCGAAACAATTAGATTGTCGTAGGTCATTCCAATTAGCACTAATAGCAGCAGTATTGTATTAATGTTGTGCGAGTGTTCAAATTGGCTAAAGCTCCAGATCATTAACCCCACACTTGCCAATGTATAAACTGGATATAAAAAAGCTGCCATATGTGCATTCCTTTTTTCTGGTCTTCATTCTCTTTAGGTGTTGTCTAGCAAATAGTTGCTAACCGATATTAATAGTCCCCTCTTTAATCACAACAACCTTCTCTATAAGCCAATACGCTTGGGTTAAGCTCAAAAAATTAAATTAATTATGTCGGTTGGGTTGAGGAACGTAGACGCCGGAGGCGGCTTCCCGCAGGGTAACCCAACGTTTTCAGGCCTTTGTTGGGTTTCACTTCCCTACGGGACGCTACGCGAACGTTCAACCCAACCTACAATTATTCTTAACCCAAGCGTATTGCTCTATAAGCGGGTTTGGGAAATCTGCTTGTATATGACCATTCGTGTAGTTCGATATGTTGACGTGCGATTCCTTCCCCCAGCCCATGTCTAAGCATTGTTTGCGTAGTTTGCGATAGGCGACGGACAAAGTATCAGAGGGGGCGTGAAGTTCCGCAGTCAAATCATCGGGCGTTACTTTGGGGCTTTGGGACTCGACTACAGGTTTATCTTCCAACATAGTTTTCAAAGCCCGTTTCCGCGCATCTTCATCAGCTAAGGGTGTTGAACCTAAATTATTCTTTCTTCAAAGAATTCAAAGATTGCTTTTTGTCTCTATCGTGTTATCAACGCAAAAATCCAAACTTTCGCGAGAATTTCAAATTATTACGAAACTTTATGTGCTCGCTCAAAAAGAGAGTTACAGGTGAAGAGTAGACTTCTTGCAAAAGTCGTTCTTTGCGCGCTCTTCTTTGCGTCTTTGCGCCTTTGCGTGAAAAAATATTTATGTAAGAAGTCTAGTGTAGCCACATATTCATAGGACTTACGCAAAAATCGCCCAAAAGCTTAATTTATTAAACCGCCAAGACGCCAAGACGCCAAGAATTCGTAGAGTGTGCGTAAGTCCTAATTCATTCGAGGTGCTGGTTTCTGGGTAACAGTGAACACTTTTTAAACACCGATTAGAAAAAGTTTTTTAGAAATTACCGCGAAAAATTTAAACTGGAGTTTGATAACTAGACAGTAAACCCTACTTATCCAGGTATTAAACATCAAGTTATGGATTCACTTATTAGGGCTTCGACCAATCAGACAAATCTCCAGAATACTTCCACAGGCATTCAAAAAGGAGATTCTCAATGACAAACACTCACGCTGTAAATAATCTCAACTACCAACTACAGCAGCTTGTTGCCGAAGCCTGTTCGCACCCAGCCAAAAGTTTGATGCGACGGCAAAAACTCAACGAAATAGTTCGAGTTGTGATGAAATCGAACAAACTTTGGCAAGAGAATACACCTTACTATAAGGATGCTTTGCAACAAACATGGCTGTATTTCTGCCGGAATCCAGAACAGTATAACCCCTCAAGTTGTAGTGTCATCACCTGGTTAGACAATTGTCTCAAGTGGCGACTGCAAGATTTCCGTTCTCTAGAGGCAGAGAATCAAGCCAGGACTGTTTCCATCCTTAGCATGGAGATGGAGGAAATAACTAACACAATCGAAAATTTGCCAGCCGCTCCCGAAGTTCCACCGATTTTGGAGGAAACTTACCAATGGGCTATTACTGATCCAGACGAAGAGTTAGCCAGCATTCATGTTAAAGGACGTCCTGATGTGACTTGCCAAATCTTAATTCTGCGCCGCCTACCTCCAGAAACCCCTTGGAAAAACATCGCCAAGGAATTTAATTTACCCCCATCAACCGCGCCCAATTTTTATAAACGTGAATGCCTACCCCGATTACGAAATTTTGCGCTTAGGCAAGGGTATCACGAAATTTTGTATTCAAGCAGAGATATCTGAAATAGAAGATTATCTATAGGAAAGGGAAAACTTATGATTCATAGTACCAAAAACATAGAAGAAAAAGCCATTCCGGTGTCTATAACCCAAGCAGCGCTTAGAATAGCACGCCAGTTTGCTGAACAGCAGATGACTTTAGAAAAGAAAAAGCAGGTGTATCTCAATACTTTGGCTGTATATGTGGTGAATGACTACATGGAAATGATGAACATTTCTACTGATCTTGGGGCTAGCGACAGTTGGAATCCAGCTATGCGTCTGTATGCCGATGTCGCAGACTTAAAGTTGACTCAATTAGGTCATCTAGAATGTCGTCCTGTAAAATCTAACACGTCAATTTGCTATGTTCCACCAGAAGTGCCGGACGACAGAATCGGCATAGTAGTAGTTAAGCTTGACACAAAGCTGAAAGAAGCAATGCTGGTGGGATTTGCTAAAACAGTAACATCTGGTGAGTTGTCTATCAACCAATTGCAAACTGTTGACGATTTACTTGCACACCTAGATTACCTCGAATGTAACCAGGACGAAGTAAAGTTGAGCTATTGGTTGCAGAATATTTTTGAGAAGGGTTGGCAGCCAATAGAAGAAATTTTAGCTCCAAAAGCACCACAGCTAGCTTTCCGTTACAGAAGCGGAGTGACGCGGTGTAAGCTGGTTGACTTAGGGGTACAACTGCCTGGTCAATGGGTGGCATTAGTTGTTACACTTACACCAAAAAATTTCGTGGAAATCCAACTGAGATTGCAAGTACATCCTACTAATGAGCAAGTATACTTACCCAGCAATCTGTCGGTAAAGGTGCTAGATGAGAAAGGGTCTACTGTCATGGAAGCCCATACTAGAAGTGTCAGTACTCATATAACATTAGAGTTTAATGTTCAACTTGGAGAACGTTTTAGCGTTAAGTTAGAACTGGGAGATACTAATATTATTGAGAACTTTGTTATTTAAGTGCGTACACTTGTTGGTTGCTGACCATGCAAAAGTTGGTTGTCTTGAAGCTAGATGGCAGCTTGAGTGAAGGGGTGAGAGTCACATTGGAGATTGGGACAGAAGGCGATGTCTACGACGGGCTACGCCTACGCGCCACTACAGAAGTCCAAGGCTACCTTCCCCCAAAGCCAGAGATCATCACACACTATAAGCTTTGGCAGACAACCTACCGCAGCTTGGAAAATTTTCGGATCACACCCGTAAGCATTAGTGTCGGGAGTGCTCTAAGTGAACATCTGAACAACTGCCGCAAGTTAAGCGATAAGTTGAGTGAGCAAATGAATAGTTGGCTTAACTGTGAGTTATTTCGTCTCCTAAAGGAGAAACTGCTTAAACAACTAACACCTGATGATACAGTACGGGTACTGATTAAAACTGGTGATATATGGTTGCGTCGACTCCCTTGGCAGATGTGGGATTTTTTTGATGATTACCCGAAAGCAGAAGCCGCCTTAAGTGCGCCGGAGTATGAATACCTGCCAAAATCGAAGATAGCTACTGTTAAAAATCAGGTCAAAATCTTAGCCATTCTGGGGAATAGTCAGGGAATTTTTCTTGACAAAGATCGAGAGCTATTAGAGAAATTACCAGATGCAAAAATAACTTTTTTGGTAAAACCACAACGCAACCAGCTAAATAAGCAACTTTGGGAGCAAGACTGGGATATCTTATTTTTTGCTGGTCATAGTTCCAGTCAAGAGGATGGCAAAAGTGGTGAAATTTACATCAATGAAACAGATTCCTTAACAATTGACGAGCTAAAGTATGCCCTGAAAAAAGCCGTAAGCAGGGGGTTGCAGTTAGCTATTTTTAATTCTTGTGATGGCTTGGGATTAGCACATCAACTAGAAGATTTACACATACCGCAAATTATCGTCATGCGGGAGCCAGTGCAAGACTTTGTGGCACAAGAATTTTTAAAGAATTTTCTGAGCAACTTTTCCAATGGCGAGTCTCTCTACTTAGCAGTACGGGAATCAAGAGAAAGGCTGTATGGCATTGAAGATAAATATCCCTGTGCCATTTGGTTACCTGTAATTTGTCAAAATCCAGCAGCAGCGCCGTTAGGTTGGAAAGACTTGCTGGAAAAGCCAGAAGGGAAAACTGACAAACTCCAATCAAATAACCACAGAACTCAACTTCAGTCTTGTTGGCGTAGTATCCAGGTAGTGTTGCTGTCGAGTTTGGTGATCACCAGTTTGGTAATGGGTGTGAGAGCGCTTGGCTTATTGCAACCATCAGAACTCAAAGCTTTCGACCAGCTAATGAGACTACGCCCAGAAGAAAAATCAGATTCACGTTTACTGATAGTTACTGTTGATGAAGCAGACATTCAGTATCAGAACCAAATGAAGATGAATCTGCGATGGTCACTATCTGATCAAGCGCTGGCGCAACTTCTGAAAAAACTGGATCAGTATCAACCACGAACCATCGGCTTAGATGTCTATCGTGATTTCTCTGTAGACAGCAACAATGCAGATTTAGCAACTCGTCTCAAGCAGGATAATCGCTTTTTTGCCGTATGCAAAGTTTCTGCTGTTGAGGACGGTGCACCAGATGGCACTCCCCCACCTCCTGAAGTCCCAGAAGAACGCCTAAGCTTTAGTGATTTTGTCGCAGATGATAATGATATTGCGCGTCGTCAGCTTTTGCATTTGACCCCTCCGCTGACATCTCCTTGTACTGCTGAGTATGCCTTTAGTCTCCAGATTGCGCTTCACTATCTTGAGGCAAAAGGTATCACCTCATATATCACCCCAGAGGGATACTTGCAAATTGGTAACATTGTGTTTAAACAATTAAAAACCCACACTAGCGGCTACCAAGGAGTGGATGCAGGAGGTTATCAAGTCCTACTCCACTATCGTTCCCTCCCCTCTCCTGAAAACATTGCTCAGCAAGTGCCTCTTAGAGACGTTCTCAATGATCAGATCAACCCTAAATTCATAGATTTATTGAAGGATCGGATCGTCCTCATTGGCGTTACCGCTCCCAGCACTACTGATTATTGGAAAACTCCCCATAGTGCCAAAGTCCCACTTAATCAAAAGCTGATACCAGGGGTATTTGTACAAGCACATATGATCAGCCAAATCCTCAGTGCTGTTCTGGATCATCGACCTCTACTTTGGTGGTGGCCTACATGGGTAGAAGCACTCTGGGTATGGGGATGGTCACTGGTAGGAGGAACTCTAGCATGGAGAATTCGGCAACCACTGCGCCTTGGGTTAGCTGGAGTAATAACGCTATTAACACTATTTGGGATTTGTTTAGGCATTTTTACACAAGCAGGGTGGGTACCACTTGTGCCGTCAGCATTAGCGTTAGTGGTCACCCAAATAGTGGTTGTGTCAAGGATGCGATCGCGCAAAGCGCCCGCTAGAAGCGATCGCGTTCCCATTTAAGAAACAGCAAAAAACATTCAAACGATGAATTATGATGAGCAAAAAGTTACTTTTCCAAAACCTAAAACTTGCTTACGTTATCCCTTTAGTACTCGTTAGCCTTACAAGTTCTTCGTTTCCAGTGTGGGCACAACTTACCCAAGTTAATCGTACACCCATCGACTCTGCCCGTCCAAAATTTCCAGACAATGGTGCACCTACTGGTCGGCGTAAAGGAGGCACAAGCCGCGATGGTTGCTCTCCTTTAAATACGCCTCTTACTGCCTTAGTGCCTGGTGAAGAAATTGCAGATGAATCAAAATCTTTTTTGACATTCACAATTTCTGAATATCCAACTTTTTGGGTTTATGTACCTCAATTACCAACAAATGCCCAGTTTGGCGAGTTTCTCCTTCAAGATGAAAATGACAAAAACATCTATCGTTCATCTCTATCGCTACCAGGAAAAGCTAGCGTTATTGGTATTAACTTGCCGCAAAATCCCCAATATACTTTAAAAACAAACAAAAACTATCAATGGTACTTTAAAGTTTTTTGCGGCGATCCGCAGAAAACATCAGAATATTTTTATGTTAAAGCATGGGTGCAACGTGTGCCGTTAACCTCCAAGCTTCAAACTCAGTTGAAGACAGCACAATCAGGGGAATATACTACTTACGCTCTCAACCAACTTTGGCAAGATGCCTTAACTAATTTAGCTGTCCTACGCCGTACTAATCCAAACTCACGCATTTTGATTCAAGATTGGACACTTTTGCTAAAAGCTGTTGGCTTGGAAGAATTCGCAGCAGCACCAATTGTGGAGTTTCATAGTTCAGACAAAGATGTTATGTCAAGTTTGAATAATTAGTTATGATTCCTATAGTCATTGCACCCCAAAGAGCCAAAGCTACGCTTTGTCTCCCTGCCCCTAATCCCCAGAGGGGACCCCGAGTTCCCCGCCTGCGGGGAGGGGATTAAGGGGAGCCAGCGCGGTCATGTTCGTTACCCCCATGAGCGACTGGCGTGTGGGGTTCTTAGGTTTTAATAAGTAATCAAGCGGACATGGTATTACTAAATCTAATTGATATTAAAAATAAATATGGCAAGAAAACAACGTGCATTTTTATTTAGATTACAATCATTTTCAAGGTTTTTAATATTTTCTTTACTAGCACTAGTAACAGCACTATTATGCATTCTTAGTTCACCTGCTTTAGCAAACATTACTCATATCAGCTTAAGAGCTACCCAAACCAAAAGTCAAAACTCACTCACCCAAATTGAAAGCTTGGTAAACCAAGGTAAGGCTTTCTATGAAGCTGGACAATTTGCTGAAGCACTTAAGGTCTTGGAACAGACTGCCGTTGATTTTAAAAACGCTGGAGATCAACTCAACCAATCTATGGTGTTCAGCAATCTTTCCTTGATTTATCAACAGCTTGGTCAGAGGACGGAAGCAGAAAAAGCAATTACCCAAAGTCTCATTCTATTACAAAGTTTAGATGACTCAAAAGACCGTTCTGCAATCATGGCACAAGTTCTAGATGTGCAAGGGCGGTTACAATTAGCGCAAGGGCAAACTGAAGGTGCGTTGTTCACTTGGCAAAAAGCTGCTGATATTTATCAGCAAATTGGTGACAAAGCAACATTCACTCGTAACCGCATTAACTCTGCTCAAGCTATGCAAGCTTTGGGGCTTTACCGTCAAGCCGAGAAGACTTTAATTACGGTTGAGCAAAGCCTTACTAATCTTCCAGACTCATCACTCAAAGTGACTGGACTACGCGAACTTGGAAATGTCCTGCGAGTTGTTGGTGATTTAAATACATCTAGAACAGTGTTAGAGCAAAGTTTAACTGTAGCAAAGCAAATGCAATCTCCAATAGCTATAGGTGATACTTTGCTTAGTTTGGGTAACACAGTCCTTGCTCAAGGAAAAACTCTACTAAGCGTAGGTAATATAGCCCTTGGTGAACAAGAAATTCAAGCTGCTGTGAAATTTTATCAGCAGGCGGCTACAAATGCACCAGCTACTACACGCATTCAAGCACAGCTAAATCAACTCAGTCTACTTTTAGAGGTTTTCAACAAAAAGGAAAATGAGCAGACGTTAAAAGAAGCTTTAAAGTTATCTTCCCAAATTTTGCCAGAAATTAACAAATTAGTTCCTAGCCGGACTTCAATATATGCTCGTGTTCAATTTGCCTCCATCTTAATAGAGCTAACGCAGAAAACAACTACAGGTGAATTCTCAAGGTTGGATATTGCTCAACTGTTGTCTACCGCTGTGCAGCAGGCGCAGAACTTGAAAGACCAGAGAGCAGAATCTTATGCTCTTGGGACTCTTGGTGGGCTGTATGAAAAAAATAAGCAGTTACCTGATGCTTTAGCGCTAACGGAAAAAGCTTTGTTCATCGCCCAGACTATAGATGCATCAGACATTACTTATCAGTGGGAATGGCAACAAGGACGTTTACTCAAGCAACAAGGAAACGTCAAAGGTGCGATCGCAGCATATGATATGGCTTATAAAACTCTCGAATCTTTGCGTAACGATTTAGTTGCTACTAATCCAGATGTTCAGTTTTCTTTCCGGGAGAGTGTGGAACCTGTGTATCGCGAGTTAGTTGAGTTGCAGCTACGAGCAGAAAACATAGGAGATAAACAACAAACCAGCCAATACAATCTCAAACAAGCCCGTAAGGTGGTTGAATCGCTCCAGCTAGCGGAACTAAACAACTTTTTTCGTTCACCTTGTTTAGAAGCAATTGTAGAGATTGACAAAGTGGTTACGCAAGATAAACAAGCAGCCGTCATCTATCCAATTATTTTGCCTGACCGCTTAGAGGTTATTGTTACCTTACCAAATCAACAATTGCGTCATTATACAACCAAAATACCCCAAGAGAAAGTAGAGAGTACTGTAGCCTCGCTACGGAAATATTTAACAGATGTCACAGCGACTTATCAAGTCAAAGAAGAGTCGCAAAAAATATATGAGTGGTTAATTCGACCATTAGAAGCAGAATTGTCTAACAGTGGTATTGCCACTTTAGTTTTTGTATTAGATGGTGAATTACGGAATATTCCGATGGGAGTTCTCTATGATCCACAGCAGAATAAATATCTCATGCAGAAATATGCGATCGCTCTAACTCCTGGTTTACAACTTCTCAATCCTAAACCTTTGCAAAAGGTGCAGTTAAATGCTTTAACTGCCGGAGTGGGAGAAGCACGCTCGATAGAAGGTCGGAAATTTGCACCACTGAAAAATGTAGCACGGGAATTGAAAGAAATTCAGGCAGAAATTCCTAAAAATCAAGAACTGTTAAATAATAAGTTTATTGACAGTAGGTTGCTAAAAGAGTTGCAAACAGTTCCTTTCTCTATTGTTCACTTAGCAACTCATGGAGAATTTAGTTCTGATCCAGAAAGAACTTTTCTTCTCACTTGGGATAAATTACTGAAAGTTAAACAATTTGATACTTTATTACGAGTTAGTGATAATAACAGGTCTAGCAACATAGAGTTGCTTGTCTTAAGTGCTTGCAAAACTGCTGAGGGTGATAAGCGCGCTGCTTTGGGATTAGCTGGGATAGCTGTAAGAGCAGGCGCACGTAGTACACTAGCAAGCTTGTGGTCAGTGGATGACCAATCTACTGCCCAACTTATGAGTGAGTTTTATCAAGAGTTAAAAACTGGAACGAATAAAGCCCAAGCACTGCAACGTGCCCAATTAGCTGTGTTTGCTAAAGAAAAAAGCCCATATTTCTGGGCACCTTATGTCTTACTAGGAAATTGGCTTTAATGGAGATTTTTTTACACAAAAATTAATTAAGGTGCATATCAATCAATACGGTTCGGTTAATGTTTTTTGATGGAAATTCTAGCTCGTAAAGACGCGATAAATCATCACAAAGACGCGATAAATCGCCGTCTCTACGAAAGACTAATTATTGTAGAGACGGCGATTCATCGCGTCTCTTGCCTTAACCGAACAGTATTGGCATCTCAATGAATGCGCCGACACCCTAAAGGGTGCGGCTACACGGACAAAGCCTGCTAAGAGAAGGCTTTAGGAATTTCAGCCCGCGGAGGCGGGCTTTGTTTGTGAGCTAGCGACTTACAGCGATTTTCAGTTGGGTAGACCACAAGAAAAAACCTAACCCCCTACCCCCTTCCCTAGTAGGGAAGGGGAAAATTCAAAGCCTCTCTCCTTTTAAAAGAGAGGTAGGCTTGTGGTCTATTTATTTGAAAACTGCTGTATAGTCTGTGGGCGAATTTGCATTCATTGAGATGCTCCCAATTAATTACACGATCATTTGGCATTGAACATAGCATCTATATTATGAGCCTGAGAAGCACTGCAATTTACAGGTTTCTGCCATGAACTACGAGCGTTTGTAGTAGGTAGGCTAGCTGTGAGTACTACCTCTCCCTTTTGGTTGATCACCCAGCCACTCGCTTCTACAATTCGTTCTGGTGTGGCGATCGGCTTGGTGGTTGCAGGGGAAATGTTACCGCTGGTGCTAGGTTTGAGTGATACCCAACCGACATCCACCGTCTCAGGAGTGAGAACATCTTTAGTGGGATTGGGAGGTAAGCCCCCGCGTCCAGTAATGATAAAACTGCTTTGAGCATAACCTGGACTATCGCAGACTTGTGCTACTTCAGTGTCTACTTGTATTGTTGGCAATTCAACTAAACCACTATTGGGGTCAATTCCAGGTGTGTTGAGTTCTATTGTGCCGTTTAAAGTTGGGTTTGTTTGCGAAATAGCAGTGATGTCATTTGTGCTTAACTGACGTGGGCTTAAACCTATGCGACGCAATCTCTCAAGTTCTTGCCGACTCAAGGGTGCGATGCCAAAAAGCCCAGCGGTTTGAATGGTAATTTTCCCACCACTGCCGCTAAACGCATTAGCAGTAATATCATTATTTTCACCAGGAGCGGCAACGATGAAGCCTGACGGAGCATTAATAGAGATGTTGCCACCGTTTCCAGGTTTTTGACTTGTGCCAGCACTAGTAGAAATTTCACTGCGATCGCGCATGAATAATAAGTCTGTAACCTTCAAATTGAGGTTACCACCATTGCCAGAAAGAGCATTTGCTTGAATAGTACCCCTATTGAGACGCACAGAGTTAGCAGTAATACTAATATCACCTGCTACACCTCCTTTTTCACGGCTTTCAACTGAAACATATGCTCCCCTAGAGATGAGCAATTGTTGTGTCTTAATAGACAAGTTTCCTGCATTTCCTATTCCTTCAGTGTTAGCAAACAAACCACTGTTTTTACCTCGAAAGGAGACACCACTCAGTTGCACAGATTCAGCGGTGACAGCTAAATTCCCCCCTTTGCCTGCACCAAAAGTGCTTGTCTGAATTAGTGCCCCATCCCGAACGAGCAAATCACGGGTGTTAATTGTTAAGTTTCCTGCATCCCCAGTTGCTCCTCGGTTGGATGAAGTAGACAAGAGGCTGCGAAATCTATCATCAGCAGTTGTACCAATTACTTTCACAGATTCAGCAGTGACGGTTACATTTACCCCCTTTCCCGCCCCAAAATTTTCTGCACTAATTAGTGCCCCATCTTGAACAATTAACTGTCCAGTTTTAATAACTAAGTTGCCCCCAGCACCGCTAGCTCCTGGGTAGACTTGAGCACCTAAAGCAGCGGGAATTCCTTTAGATAAGGTTCCGGTTCCACTCAGTTCCACGAACTCTGTTCCATTCAATAGGAACGTACCTCCTGCCTCTGTTCCCAAGGTACTAGCCTCAATCTGAGAACCACCAGTCAAACTAATCCGCCTGCCTTGGATTTGGATATCACCGCTACCCTTCCCACTTGCATCCACTACCGCCTGTTGGGATAGTTTAATGTCTCGGAAGTTCTGGCTCCCAGGCTCATAACTTAAGGAAAAGCCCTTATTTGTAGGGGTGAGGCTAACTAGACCTTCTCCTGCAACACTGCCTAATTCTATCCTGCCACCTGCTGTCTTAAGCGTTGCCCCTTCTAAACTGACGTCGCCGCCTACTAAAGCTAAAGTTTGATTCGGTTGTACCCGTAGAGCATTTTGTGTGTCAATCAATTTAGATGTTCCCCTAATCCCCCGACCATCTCCTTGTACCAAAATTGAACCGGGATTTACCCCATATTGCAAACCTATTGGCACATTAATATTTAGCAAGGGCGCAGACTGAGGATTTGTAGCACTAAACTCCAAGTTCTCTGGAAACTTCAAGCTACTCGCAGTACTCGCTAAAAACGAGCCACCGATATCTAAACGGGCATTCCTTCCAAAGATAATCCCATTCGGATTAATCAGAAATAAGTTGGCTGTACCATTGGCTCGGATTAATCCATCAATGTTAGATATTGAACTACCTGTTACTCTGCTAATAATATTTTGAATGTCCCCCATATTATTGAAGGAAGCAGCAAAGCCAGTAGGGACAGAAAACTCTTTAAAACTATGAAACAGGTTGCCGCCAGATTGTGTTCCCCCAGTAATGTTGAAGGTATTTCCATCTTGTACGACGTTGGAGTTAGTGGTTAGAGTGCCATCTGAGCTAATTTGAGCGATCGCATAATTACCAGACAAACCGCTGACGCCCATTGCGATACTCAACAAAGCGCCCCAACGAGTAAAACCCCAACCGGACATTGCACGCCTCCACCAATAGCAGTACCAAAGTTTAGTTAAACACGAATCAAGTTACTACCCATCTATTACTTAACAACAAAACATAGCCCAACTATGTTTTCTAGCGCTGTCAAAATTTGAGCAAGTGTTTTCTGCACTAGAACATACTTCCTACGGCGAGGGAGTTTATAAACACAGTATTATTATGTTTTCAATCCAAAATTCAAATTTTTCGCGGAAAACCAAAACTTTTATAATACTTTATATCAATTTGTTTGAATTCCATATTGGTTGGATGGCTTGCTGCGATTCTTTTAATGACTTGTCGGTTGCAGAAAAACTTTCTTTCTTTTCTCTATTCTTCTGACTTATTAAGCGGATATCTTTTAGGATTAGTTAGAAAAATTATCCAATCTATAAAATAACTTGACCAAAACTTTATTAATAAAAAATGCGTAAACTTACGTTGTAAATGTAAGATATAAGTGTTCAAATATTATGGTGAAAACCATGAGAAAAGTAATTCAGATAGGCATTGCAGTTACAGCTTCTGTAATTGCCTGGGGTGCTGTGACAGTAAAAGCTAATGCTGTCACACTAACACTTAATGGTAATAGTGTTAAAAAAATTGAAGATTTAAAGATTGGGGATAAGCTATATGATGGCAACAGTAAATACAGCAATGTTTTTGCATATAACTATGATTACGATACACAGGTAAAAAACTGGAATTTCAATTTTAAAAGAAAAGTTGAGCCACCATCCGAAATTCTAATAGTTGTATGCCCACCTGGTGAAGAAGAATGCGGGCCTTCCTACTCAGTTCCAGAACCTTCTAGTATTCTTGCCAGCATCACAGCGACTGGACTTTTTCTTGCTATGAAAAGAAAAATGAGATCTTCTAGAAATGCTTAAGTTTTATAGGTTAGCTATTTGCCGAAAACAAACAATAGGCAAAATAATCTAACTTTTCACCAGATGTAGGAAAGGAAGAAGCCCCCGTGTATATCGTGACTATGTTGGCGAATTGCGATCGCAAATCTCAAACCCTTGAGATGTCGTAACCGATCGGTACAGAAATTGGCGTTTACATAAATTCGTTAACATAGTCTTAACTTTCCTACTACCTAGTTTGTCTTGAGTGCACTGCAAATTTAACGCTCGTTAAGCCTAAAAGCAGGTATGCAGAGGTGCTGGGAAGATGGAAAGAGCAGAATTTATCGAGCAATTAGGGCAATAAATAATAATTTTGTAAGTGATTCTAAAGTAGATATCAGACATAGCCCATAGCTGCGATCGCTATCTGTAGATTTATATAGCACCCACCCACTTGCTTCTACAATTCGTTCTGGTTCAATAGTAGTTGACTTAGCGATCGCAGTGGAAATGTTGCGATCCAATACTCAAAAAAGCGCTCCAACGAGTATAATCCAAACCGGACATTAGATACCTTCACAAATAGTAGCAGCAAAGTTTAGTTAATAACATATTAAGTCACTAGCTATTTGCTACTTAGACAAAACTTTACATATATAGTTTTGTAAAAAATCTAAATTCCCGCGAAAATTTTAATTTTTAGAACGATATCACAACAGAGGCAACAAGCAAGGCGAATAGTAATATCTCATTAAACATTCGTCAAAACACTAACTCAGGTTGTTAATAATAGCACTTAACTGAGTTAAATGCCTTTACTCCAACAAAGTCAGCTTATAGCTTAACTTGATTAACACTATTATCAACAATCTAGAGAATCTGATACTTACGTGTTCAGTTTTGAAAGTTGGTCTTAGAAGTTTTTCAAGTTGTCTATATCTACTATTAACTTTCACATCATTTCTTTTAAGTTAAAAGGAAAAATCAGATGGCTACAACCTCGATACCAGTCCAAAAAAACGTACTCCCAGGTTTGAACGCTAATGTCAAATCAAATGACATTCCAAAGAGCTTAGTTACAGATGTGAAAGATGATCTGCTGAAATCTGACAGCGTTTCAACTAATACAGCTCGGCAATTGGAAGCCGCTATCTTGGAGTCAGGACCTCGGACTGGGCCTGGTCGAATTGTTGGTACAGATGAGGACGATCTTCTTGCAGGTACGTCTGATAGTGATCAAATTTTTGGGCTGGCTGGCAACGATATTATCATAGCCCTGTCCGGTGATGACCAAATCTTTGGTGACAATGGGGCTGACTTAATCGTTGCTGGAGACGGAATCGACAACATTGAAGGCGGGAAGGGTAACGACCAAATCTTTGGTGATGCTGGGAATGACGTTATTAATGGCGGCGATGGCGTTGACGTAATCAATGGGGGTGACGGTAGCGATCGCATCATTAGTGGCAATGGGGGAGATAGAATCTTTGGTGATGCTGGGAATGACAATATCAATGGTAATGCAGGAGATGACAATATTAATGGCGGGGATGGCGCAGACATAATTTCTGGTGATGCTGGGAATGATCGAGTCTTCGGAGGTTCTGGAGACGACGACATATTTGGTAACGTCGGTAACGACGCACTCAACGGTGATGCAGGAGATGATCTTGTTGAGGGCGGGGCTGGTAATGATACAGTCTTTGGTGGCACTGGAATTGGAAATGACACCCTTAGTGGTGGGGACGGTACTGATTTATTGATTGGTGGGGCGGGTAACGACTCCCTCTCTGGTGGGAATGGAAATGATCGGCTCATTGGCGTTGAACCTTTTGCTCCTGGATTTGGATTTGGTAGTGGCGAACTTGATACTTTAACTGGCGGTGCAGGTAGTGATACCTTCGTTCTAGGAGCAGGAAGTGAGGTTTTTTATCGTGGTGGTGGTGACAGTGACTTTGCTCTCATTACTGACTTCAATATCAACCAGGATTTAATAGAACTACCATCATTTACTAGAACTCTCAGTGTGGCAGAGAACGGTGATGCAGGGCAGTCTCTTTTTGACAATCAATTTATTCCAGGAGGCTCAGGGTTATTAAACTCTATCACTGGAACAATCTTTGATCCGAACGATGTTGACGTGTTCCAAATTAGCCTGACTGGCAATCAAACTTTTTCTGCTACGACAGTCGGTGGGGCTAATTTTGACACACAGTTGTTCCTGTTTGACTCTGATGGCTTGTTTGTTACCGGAAATGACGACTCCAATGGTACTCTTCAATCAACACTTGAGGTATCATCACTCACGGGTAACTATTTTTTAGCTATCTCCAGCTTTTCTAACAGTCCAATTGGGTCACTACAAGACGGTTTCACAAATACTGGAGGCTCAACTGGGGACTACACGATCAGCCTAACTGGAGTTGAAACTACTCCTCTTTTGAGTTTGGGTGCTTCGCCTAATGGTCTCCCACCAGGAACGGCAATATCTTTTGAAAACGATTTAATTGCCATTGTTCAAGGAGTTTCGCTTTCAGATTTTAGCAGTGGCTTTTCTTTTGTGTAATTGCTCAACTTATAAGTTTACATCTGCAAAATATGTGGAAGCCTGATTACAATAAGCTGGCATATTAGTGATAGTAGCACTTCTAGCTTAACTTTGAATCAAAGAAATAGCACCAACCAAAATCTCATTAACTTCGGCGATATCAATAATGGTATCACCGATTTTATCCTAGTTTGTCTTTAACTGCAAGCTATACATTTGTAGAATTATCTGTCACGATTTTACTCAGGAAAAGCTTGAAACTTATGCCTTAAATCCAGCCTTTAATCTCATTGTTAACAAGTTGCTTTTTAAAATTTAATAAAGCTTGTAGAACCTAAGCTAAACTAATAATTTAAAAGTTATATTATTACTAAATTAACTTTTTTGAATAAGAGTGTTACCTAATTTTGTTCATTCAATAAAGATGAGTTAGGCAAAGTTTTTCATAATTATATAAAATAGTGGTTACAAAAAATACATTTATTCATATCTGGCTTCTGAATTTTAAGTTGAATTTTAACTGAAAGTAAGTTGTATAGTCATGATAAATAGCTTAAAAACAACCATAAGAAAGCTAGCAGTTGAGTGTAAGATAACTGACTGGATGATGCTAGGGATGAACGTCAAAGCAATGGCAACAATTCTCTATGACGTAATTGACCTTGGGAACCTTCCAGGAGGAATTTTTAATGATCCTCGTGACATCAATAATGTTGGTCAAGTAGCCGGAATTTCTTATAATGAGAATGGCTATTACCACCCTTTTTTGTGGAGCAATAGCACTGGTATGGTTGACCTCGGCAACCTTTCAAGCAAAAACAATAGTGCTGCCTTTGCTATAAATGATAGTGGTCAGATAGTAGGACACTCTGGTGAGCGCGCTGTTTTGTGGAGCAGTAGTGGTAGCATTACCGACCTCGGTACTCTCCCAGGTGATGATTACAGTGTTGCTAATAGCATCAGTAATGGCAATCAGGTAGTGGGCTACTCAGGTAGCCGTGGTGAACGCGCTGTTTTGTGGACCAATGATGGTGAAATTACCAACCTTGGCGTTCTCCCTGCTAAAAACCAAAGTCAAGCCATTGCTATGAATAATATAGGTCAGGTAGTAGGTAACTCCAGCATTTATTTTCGCGCCGTTTTGTGGAGTGGTGGAAGCATTAGGGATCTCGGTGTTCTCCCCGGTGCTGATTCCAGTCTCGCTCTTGCCATCAATAATAATGGTCAGATAGTGGGCTACTCGAATAATGCCGATATTAATCGCGCTGTTTTGTGGAACAGAGATAGTAATATTACCGACCTTGGCGCTGGTTATTTTAGTATTGCTTCAGATATTAATGATGCTGGTCAAGTAGTAGGATACTCAAATAACACAGCTAACCCTTGGGTATGGAGTAGCAGCACTGGTATAAGAGACTTAAATACCCTGATTGACAATAGTTTAAATTGGACACTGCTGACTGCAAACGCCATTAATAACAAAGGGCAAATTGTTGGTCAAGCTATGAATCCTAATGGTCAATATTGCGCTTATTTGCTAACTCCTAAGTCCCCTAAGCTTTAGACTAAACGTGCTCCTACGACAAATGTGGTTTTCAAAATAACTCATATTTGGTTTTTCCTGTGAATGCGTAAGTCCTAGATTAATGTTGTCTAAAAGCCCGAAAATGTTCATACGCTAATCTTGAAAAATGCCACAGTCCTTTCTCAAGGAACATATTGATTGAGTAAGTAACGAGTAAATAAATTTTTGATAGTGTCTATTTCGTCTGGTGTCAAATTTTAAGCACACAGGCATAAACCCCACCTTCTGGAACTTGCCGTACTGCTTCCCAAGTAAGTAAACCGCTGGCGGCATTTAAATCTAATACTAAGTGATTACGTTGTAATTAAGCTAAGAGGATAGAGATAACCAGATCCATGCCCAAAACGTTTTTTATCCCGATTGACATCTTTGAGATGGGTGGGAACTTCTGCAACATTTTCCTGCTCAACCGTTGCTAAAGTATCAAAAAAGCCCATAACGCTGTTGGACTTTGGTGTAGTTGCTGAATAGACCTATTGCAAAAGTCTTAAAGTGCCCTCAGACTAAAGTCTGGGGCTACCCAAACAAAGCCTGCTTTATCAGTCTTTTAGGCATGAAGTCCGCAATAGCAGACTTTGTTTTTATAGCCAAGCCAGTGCGCCCTTGCGGGTTAAGAGACTTGTTCGTCTTGGTCTTTCCGAGTGAGAAGCAACTGGCGCGCGACTTCAGTCGTCAGGTACTTTTGCAAGAAGTCTAATAAAGTGCTGTCTGCGCCAAATGATAACGTCCTTCTGGCATTCCCACACGCTCAAACGCTTCGGCACAGCCATTTGTAACAACAACTGCTTGAGGCTCAGCTAATCCTACATCTTCGCTGGCAAAAATCAACAATCGCTGTTTAGAGAAAAAGTTTTTGATTTACTGAACATTTAATGTCACCTTTAGCACCAAAATTTAATTATTGTACTGTATATGCTGTGCTTTTTTCAGAATCCATTATGAGCAAGCTTTTTGAGACTTAACGGTAAAAGTCAGTTCGTTAATTGGCGAAGGTAATTGATTAACTTTTTTAAATATTTTAATTATCTGCTTAACTGTCCTAATTGTCTTAACTGTCTACTTAATTGTCTTAACTGTCTACTTAATTGTCTTAACTGTCTTAACTGTCTATCTAATTATTTACTTAACTGCCTTAACTATCTTAACTGTCCATCTACACTGTCTTACCTGGTATTGCATTTTCTTGATAAATCTGAGATTATTTGGAAGCCTAAGTTACGCACTTTAGTTTTAAAAAAGCTAATTTATTCAAGCAAAAAATTAATTTTTTACCAACGAATACATCGTAGTTTACCAAAAATTATTTGTAAAAAATTTATGTCAAAATAAATATTTATTCAGGAATTAACTAATATATCGAGGCAGAGAAATTAGCAAAGATTTTTTGGTCTAATCAAAAATTTTCTGCTTTTATCAGACTAAATAAAGTTTTCTGAAAGCGATTGATTATTTAATAAAGCTTAAATCTACATTTAATTAAATAATAAATCTTAGATTAAAAATACGTTTATTGTAGCAAGAATAAAAAGTTTATAGTATTGCCAAACTTAATGGAGGATTATAAAAAAATTAGAGTTTATTGAAGAACATTTGTTAGAGTTTGCAAATTGCTATATCAAACAACAAAGCCTTGCGATCTGAGAAAACCTTTAGTTTTCAAAGAAGAATTTTTCAATAAGTATTAATTTTTGTAGAATTTAAAAATGTTTATTTATAAGAATTTTATAAATTGTAATTATATTTAATAAAAATGGACAATATTGAGCATTTTTGTTGATTATTAACACTTTTTAAAAACTTTCATAAAAACTGGTATGAAACGTTTAGCAGAGGTTGTTCAACATATTTACCAAAAAGCCATAGTTCATAGTAGTTAACAAATATCTATATTTTTAGTTACGAATTACAAATTATCTGATTTGGAGATTAAAAACCCATGACAAACAACGTATATACCCAGTCAGTTTTGACATTTGATGGTGAAGATGATTACATAGATTTTGGCAAAAATGATTTTGGTGGTGCTTTTGCCGAGGGGAATTCAGCCTTTACAATTTCCGGATGGGTGAATCCTCATCAGCTAAAAAATAAAGCCAGTACCTATGGGACGCGTAATGTTTTTTTTGCCCGTTCTTCAGATAGATACAGTGATAATTTTGAATTCGGCATAAGTGAATCAGGAAACCTAGATGTATACATCGATGAGAAGGTTGAAAAGGTTATCAAAACCTTTGGCAATGGAGAATTAACTGTCGGACAATGGCACTTCTTCGCTATTGTTTTTAGTCAGGGTCAACTGAGCATATATCTTGATGAGCATGAGTATTTTGGCTATTTTACAGGTTCTTCTTTAAACAAAGCATCTAGTCCTGTAACACTTGGCGCGACTTTACATAACAATATATATTTCACAGGTCAATTAGCTAACATTAGCGTTTGGAATTACCCTTGTCCTCCAGTGGAAATCCAGAGACATCGCTCAGAGCCTCTAGTTGGGAATGAAGAAGGATTAGTAGCTTACTGGACATTAAACGAAGGAGAAGGGGTAACTGTAAAAGACCAGACTGTAAATGCCCATGATGGAAAATTGCATGGCAATCCCAGTTGGAATTTAGCACAACTTCCATTTGCGATCGCCGCTTTGGGGCAGATCCAGACGAGCATCGCCGAATCATCGAATCAGGACAAAAGACAAGCCCAAACAGCTAGCAATTCAGAGGAGGGAAGCCAGTCCGTTGAGGTTCTCGCCGTTGTAGAAACTGGCGTCCCAACCCAAGTGAGTCAGCGCGGTATTGAGGGTTTTCCCGATGAGCGACTGACGAACCCCACTGAAGCGACGGACGAGCCTCCCCCAAAGGTAAAAAAAGGAACAAAGAAAGACAGTGAAAAATCTGCCAACATTCAAACTACCCAGTCAAAGTCGGAGGAGAAAGCCGAAACAGTCCAAACTAGTGAAAGCAAAGTTGCAGTCGATATCCAACAGCAAGAACAACCACAAATATTAACTCAGGAGCGATCGCAAAAAACTATGAATACGAAAGCCAATCCGAAATATAAAATACTTGCCATTGATGGAGGCGGTATTCGGGGAATTATTCCAGCACTGATACTAGCAGAAATTGAAAAACGTACACAAAAACCGATTTTTAGTTTATTCGATTTAATTTCTGGCACTTCCAGTGGAGGAATTCTGGCACTCGGATTAACTAAACCCCGATTAGATTTGGAGGTAACTGATAGCTCACCCACGGCCCAATATAGTGCTGAGGAACTCCTGCAAATATATCTGGAGTATGGGGCTGAGATATTTTACGAGCCATTCTGGGAAAAAGTACTTGGTCAGATAGAAGATATATTCGTCCAACCAAAATATTCTTCGGAGGGGAGAGAAGAAATTATTAGGCAATATTTTGGTGATGCTCCTCTAGAAAATAATCTCAAAGAAGTTTTCGTAACTAGCTACGATATCGAGCAGCGAATTCCAATATTTTTTACTAACAAACTAGAAAAACAACAGACAGAATCGAAAAGATTTCGCAAGTTATGCGGAGGTTTTACGCTTACAGATGCAGCATTAGCAACTAGTGCAACTCCAACTTATTTCTCTCCCTATCGCGTTTCTAGCTCCCATAATACCAACGGTTTCTATACTTTAGTCGATGGCGGAGTAGTCGCTAATAACCCAGCTAATTTGGCTATTGTAGAAGCGCAAATTAGTAGACAAGAAAACAAACAAGTCCTGAATACAGAAGATATCTTGTTAGTATCCTTGGGTACTGGTTCACTAACGAGTGTCTACCCTTATGACGAAGTGAAACAATGGGGACTATTACAATGGGCAAAACCACTGCTAAATATCGTGCTTGACGGTGGAAGTGAAGTAGTAGCTGGAGAATTAGAAAGGTTGTTTGAGGCTAACAATAAAGGTAAAAAAGCTTCTTATTATCGATTTCAAACATTTTTAAAAAGTGACCTCGAAGCAATAGATAATGCCAAACTAGAAAATCTGCGGCAGTTACAAACTTTAGGTAACATCCTGATTCAAGAAAGAAGTCAAGAGATCGATGAATTGTGTAGTATTTTATCCAACTAAATCTGATCTTTACTTTCTGAATGAATGTGTAAAATAATGGAAACTCTTCCCATCAAAATTTACGATCATACCCTGCGGGATGGAGAACCTTACGGCACCATAGACGTTGTATTTGGCAAATGGAGTGGAGTCAGTAATTTCCAATATCTGTTTGAAAAGCAACTGCAAAAACCTCAACCCAGAAACCAATACGAGAAAATGCGCTCAGTGATCAAATCCTTTGCTGTTGAGCAAAAACGCTATTTTACAGCCAACGAAGTCTTGGAGTTATGGGAAAATGGCGTCTTTAAATAAGCTATCCTATCGGATTGTCGCCATTCCTGGGGAAGGGATTGGGCCAGAAGTTGTGGAAGCTTCCCTAAAAATTCTGCAACACGTTGCTAACATTGAAGGATTTACCTTACAGGTAGACTATGGCTGGCTCGGCGCAACTGCCTTTGAGCAAATGGGTAGTTACTTCCCTCAAGCCACCGCCCAAGTGTGCGATGGAGCCGATGGGATTGTATTTGGTGCGGTTACCCAAGGCGGACTGTTAGAACTCCGAAAGCACTTCGACTTTTTTTGCAATCTTCGCCCGATCCGTAGCGTTAAAAGTCTTCTGCATAAATCTAGCCTCCGACCGGAGAAAGTTCAAGAACTCGATATTCTGATTATTCGAGAACTGGTGAGTGGGATCTATTTTGGCCCAGCTGGACGCTCCTCAGATGACAAGGGAAATTACGGATACCATACGATGCGCTATTACGATGAGGAGATTCGTCGGATCGCTCGTAAGGCACTACAGCAAGCCCAAAACCGCCGAGGATTACTCACTGTAGCTCATAAAGAAAATGCCTTACCTCATTTGCCTTGGACTCGTCTAGTGCAAGAAGAAGCCACAGATTTTCCCGGTGTTGTCGTCGAGTCAATGCTGGTAGATAACTTAGCCATGCAAATGGTTCTGAATCCCCAACGGTTTGATGTGATTTTGGCGGGGAATTTGTTTGGAGACATTCTCAGCGATATTGGCGGTGCCTTAGTTGGCTCAATTGGCTTATTAGGATCAGCTAGTCTGAACGCTGATGGATTTGGTCTGTACGAAGCGATTCATGGTACAGCTCCAGACATTGCCGGCTTAGAAATTGCTAATCCCCTCGGAACGCTGGGAGCCTGTATTTTAATGCTTCAGCAATGGGGGGAAGTGCAAGCTGCTCAACGGATTATTGCAGCGCAAGACCGAATCTTAGCCAAGGGCTACCGCACAGCCGATTTGTCTCCCCAAGGAGAAGAAATTTTAGTCAACACTGCAACCTTAGTTAACCTTTTGCTGGAAGAACTTTCAGTCGCGCAACATTCTCTATTAGGAGTGCTTCATGCATGAGTAAAGCTAATAACGTTTTGCACCTTGGAGATGATATTAATACCGATGATATTATTCCCGCCAATCGGGCAACAAATGATCACCCTGATCACTTAAAACAGTATGTTTTAGAACATGTTATTGGCCAAGGGGAACTGCTAAAATACGATGTGATTGAAGCCGGAGAAAATTTTGGGTGTGGTTCCAGTCGAGAAGTTGCCCCCATTGCCATCCAAGCTGCCGGAATTGAAAAGATTCGGGCGCGATCATTTGCAGAAATTTTTTATCGCAATAGCATCAATATTGGACTGTCCCTAGAAATTCTAGGGGAAAAACAGCAGAACCCAGTAGTTGATGCGATCGCACTAGCAGGTGGGCTAATGTCTTTTAATCAGCTGCGTCGTCAGGGACAGATCACCATTCCTCGCAGCCTGACCCCGCTACGACCGATGACTCTAGTAGAAAAGCTCTTGGCTAAAGCCTCTGGCAATTCCTACGTCCAGCCAGGAGAAGTGGTTTTTGCCCAGGTCGATTTAGCCTTATCCCATGATGCCGTGGCTGGGCCTGTGGCCAAGACATTTTATAAACAGTATGGAGAAGGGGCAAAGTTGTGGGACTCTCAAAGGGTGGTTTTAGTAGCCGATCACTTTATCCAAGTCAACGACATCCGTGCTGATGAAAAAGCTCATGTCATGTATGAACAGATGGTTGAGTTTGCTAAAGACCAAGGATGCCACTTATTTGATGTGGTTTCCCCAGGTGAAGCAGCAGGCATCTGCCACGTTTTACTACCAGAGAAAGGATTTGTCCGACCAGGGATGGTGATTGCTGGTACAGATTCCCATACCTGCACCTACGGAGCATTGGGAGCCTTTTCCACAGGCGTAGGAACCACAGATATGGCTAATATTTATGCCACGGGGGATATGTGGATTCGTGTTCCTCCAACGCTAGTATTTGAGTTGTCTGGAACCTTGCCTTCTAAAATCAGTGCCAAGGATATTATCCTGTTTATCCTGGGACAAATCGGCTGTGCTGGCGCTACTAGTAAGGTAATGGAGTTTAGAGGGTCAATCCTCGCACAACTGCCCTTTGATGAACGGTTGACTCTAGCGAATATGGCTGTGGAGTGTGGTGCAATATGTGGTTTGATTGTTCCTGATGAGGTAACCCGTGAGTATGTAAAAAATCGAGCTTCAGAAGAATTTGCAGAGATTAGCGGCGATGCTGATGCTGAGTACGAAAGGATTTATCAATTTGACCTCAGTGATTTAGAAGCGCAAGTCGCACGTCCCCCAAAACCGGATCAAGTAGTAGGCATTAGTCAGTTAGAAGATATTCCGATTACCAAAGCCTTTATTGGCTCTTGTACTGGGGGTAAACTCTACGATTTAGCTCAAGCAGCCGAAGTTTTGAACGGTCGCCAACTGGCAGACGGTGTAAACTTGTTTATTGTACCTGCAACGATTGAAGTTCGAGAACAAGCCCAAGAGTTAGGCTATCTCGACATTTTTGAACAAGCAGGGGCACAGATTCTCAAGTCAGGTTGTGGCGCTTGTATTAATGCTGGACTTGGAGTTTTGGCAAAAGAAGAAATAGGGATTTATGCAACCAATCGCAATTTTAAAGGACGCAGTGGCGATCCAACGGGCCAAAATTATTTGGCCTCACCAAGAACAGTGGCTATCTCTGCTGTCAATGGAAAAATTAGCGATCGCTTTGATTAAAGACTCAACTATCAGAGCAAGGTATATAGAGATAAAACTCAAAAAATATTAACCCAATCTGAGCGCAAATGAATCTTATCTAGCTTAGTCTAGATTTTGAGATAGGTTTCTTTATTTACAAAGACTCCATTCTCCTACTCTTAGTAATGTCTTAACCAAGAAAAAAAGGACTTTAGGTAATTCCAATGGACGAAATCGTTAAAAAACTTGCTGGTCTGGGTCTTCCTGGGATAATTCTTGTGGTTTTAACAGTCACATTTGCAGGTAGTAATGCTGCAATAGCAGCTGCTATCACAGCGTTGGGAGGGCCATTTGGCATCGTCGGAGGTATAGCACTGCTTGGTCTAATAACGGTTGTCGGGGATACTGTAGCGGGATATGGGATTGAAGCTGTTCTCAAAGCTATCTATACAGAACGCAGTAAAACCGAAACCGTAAGATATCTCCTCAAAGAAATAAAAGATTTACCCATTTCAGAGGAGCTAAAACTCAAACTTAAAAATCACCTTAGCCCAGTAATTATTACTGATACTGAACAGGTTCAGCCTCCAAAAACAATTGAAATCGTCGAGGAATAATTTCACTATTACATTCGTGGAGATTCCAGGCAAAATGGGATTAAATTAGTCGCGATCGCGCTTAATTGCTGTCAACGAATAAAATGGCCTCTGAGTCCGATTGCACCGGATTAAACCCTCAAAGGCCATTATTCAAAATCATGCATCTAATGTCCTATACCTGAAAGTAAATCTAAAATTCGGTAACAAATTCAAACCCAGAAAGCCAGATAAAATTTGAATTTATTAATCATGAATTACTACTCTGGCTTAAGCACATATCAATAGTGATGACTTTAGTAGAATTCTCAATTTATATATAGGAATCATATTTGATTTTTGTTGGCGTAGCCTGCGCTTGCGCTTAAAAAACTCAGTACACCTTTATTACTTCTTGCCTCTTCCCTATTCCCTATTCCCTATTCCCCATTCCCTGCCTCTACGAGTGATTCAGCAATCAAACCGGATTACTATATTACGTTTATGCAAGAAATTGTAATTAGCTCTACCCAGTCTGTTGATAATTTTTCTGCTTTAACTGAGCAGGAGCAACATAAAATATTAATTGAATGGAATAATACAAGGGTCGATTATCCCAAGCACTTATGTATACATCAGTTATTTGAAGCACAGGTAGAAAATACTCCAGACAGTATCGCTGTTGTCTTTAAGGAGGAACAACTAACTTACCAAGAGTTGAACTACCAAGCCAACAAAATCGCACATTATCTACAAAGTTTGGGTGTAAAACCAGAAGTGCTGGTAGGGATTTGCGTTGAACGCTCCCTAGAAATGATTGTAGGAATGTTGGGCATCCTCAAAGCAGGTGGAGCTTATGTACCGCTAGATCCAACCTATCCTAAAGAGCGTCTATCGTTTATGCTCTCAGATTCGCAAGTGCAGGTGGTATTAACGCAAGAAAAATTCGTTGAAGGGTTGACTGCAAGTGGAGCAAAGTTGGTTTGTTTGGATACTGACTGGGAATCTTTTCAACGAGAGAGCAACGAGAATCCTAGTAGTGGGGTTGCACCAGACAATCTGGCTTATGTAATTTATACATCAGGATCAACGGGAATACCCAAAGGTGTGTTGATTCAGCATCAAGGTGTGTGTAATCTAGTCCAGGCACAAATAAAACTGTTTGACGTACACCAAAACAGTCGTGTTCTTCAATTTGCTTCTTTCAGCTTCGATGCCTCAGTTTGGGAAATTTTCATGGCTCTGTGTTCAGGAGCTAGCCTTTACATTGGAACTCAAGATTCCTTGCGCCCAGGAACAGATTTAATGCAATTTTTGCGTGAGCAATCAATAACTCAGGTAACACTACCACCCACAGCCCTAGCAGCGTTGCCAATAGCAGAATTGCCAAACTTGCAAACCTTGATAGTCGCTGGAGAAGCATGTAATTTAAAGCTAATCGCTGAATGGTCAAAAGGACGGCGCTTTTTTAATGCTTACGGGCCAACAGAATCAACTGTCTGCGCTACTGTTGCAGAATATATCTCTGGCGACACTCAACTGACGATTGGTCGAGCGATCGCTAATACACAAGTTTATATCCTCGACAACCATCAGCAACCAGTTCCTATTGGTACTCCTGGCGAATTATATATTGGTGGCGATGGCTTGGCCAGAGGCTACTTGAACCGCCCAGAGTTAACCAAAGATAAATTTATTTCTAATCCGTTTGAAAAAGCAGAAGGGAGTAGATTATACAAGACTGGCGACTTAGCCCGTTTTTTACCAGATGGCAACATTGAGTTTTTGGGGCGAGTCGATCATCAGGTGAAGATTCGCGGCTTCCGCATTGAATTAGGAGAAATTGAAGCGTTTTTGAGTCAACATTCGGATGTACAGCAAGCAGTGGTAATCGCCCGTGAAGACATCCCTGGTGATACTTGTGCTGAGGGACTTGTGCCGAGCGGAGCCGAGGTAAGTCGAAGTAAACGTCTTGTCGCCTATATTGTGCTTAACCAAAAAGTTGATGCGATCGCGACTACCCTTAAACGCTTTCTTCAAGATAAACTGCCTAACTACATGGTGCCAGCAGTCTTTGTGATTCTCGACTCCTTGCCCCTTACTCCCAATGGTAAAGTTGATCGTCAAAATCTTCCAGCCTGCGATCGCTCACGCCCCGATCTCGAAGAAACCTTTATCGCACCTCGGAACTCCACTGAAGCAACACTCTTCGGCATTTGGGCTGAGTTATTGGGACTTGAGCAGATAGGAATCAATGACAATTTTTTCAATTTGGGCGGTCATTCCTTAATAGCAGCTCAGATTCTTTCCCGCATCCGCGACAGTTTCCAAGTCGAGTTATTCTTTCACCACATTTTTGCCAGTCCTACCATAGCGGGTCTAGCGGGGCTGATTGAACAACACAGCCACCTCAAGCAACAGTTGCAACGTCCTGCTATGCAACCAATTTCACGGTCAGGATACTTGTCTGCTTCCTTTGCTCAAGAGCGAGTATATTTCATCCAAGAAGTAGCTCCTGAAAGTACTGCCTATCAAGCTCAGGTAACTCTGCAATTCACCGGGAAACTTGATGTGGCAGCATTAGAGCAGTGCCTGGGCGAGATTGTCCGACGGCATGAAATCTTCCGCACGACTTTTCCGGCAGTAGATGGACGGTTATTTCAGGTAATCCACCCAGCTGAAGCAATCAGCTTAACAACGATAGACCTCCAGACATTTCCTGAGTCTGAGCAAGAAGCAACAATTCAACGCCTATTTGACGCAGAGGTGCAAAAGCCCTTCTACTTAAATCAACTGCCATTAGTCAGATGGTTATTGTTGAAGTTGAGCGACCAAGACCATCTTTTAATCCACATTGAACATCACATGGTTCATGATGGCTGGTCTTTCAACAATGTGTTCTTGAATGAGTTCGTGCAACTTTATCAAGCCTTTTGTTTGGGTAATCCCTCCCCACTGCCAGAATTAACCTTTCAGTTTGGAGACTATGCCCATTGGCAGCGAGAGTGGGTTAAAAGCCAAGAAGCCGAAGCCCAATTAGCCTATTGGCAACAACAGTTATCCGGCAGTCCACCCCTGTTGCAATTACCCTATGACCGCCCACGACCAGCAGAACAAACTTACAACGGCGCTCAAGTCAGGGTAGAGTTGCCCATTTGCTTGTGCGAATCCTTGAGAGTTCTGAGCCGTCAAGAGGGAATTACCTTATTCATGACGACACTGGCGGCATTTTTAGTAATTGTGCGCCGATACACCGAACAAGACGATCTCTGTGTGGGGACAGCTGTTGCCAATCGCCGGATGCGCGAGACAGAAAAATTAATTGGCATGATCGTCAATAACCTGGTTTTACGCACCGATTTGTCTGGAAATCCCACATTTCGGGAGTTACTGGGTCGAGTTTGCCAAGTTAGTCTGGAAGCTTTTGCTAACGAAGATTTACCCTTCGATAAGGTCGTGGAAGTTCTGAAGCCAATACGGAACCTGAGTTATAATCCCCTGTTTCAAGTGATGTTCAGCTTTCATGATTCTCCCCGGCCAGACTTAACTCTCCCAGGCTTGAACATCAAACCGAATGTAGCCCTCAGCAACCAATCAACAAAGTTTGATCTTGATGTCGTTCTGATCCCGCAACATGGTGGAGAGAAGGGAATTAGTGTTATTTGGGAATACAACACTGATTTATTCGATGCTGCCACAATCCAGCAGATGGCAGAGCAGTATCAAACTTTACTAGAGGGAATTGTTGTTAACCCAGAGCAGCGAGTTTCAGAATTACCACTGCTAACGCAGACTCAGCGGCAATTACTGATGGAATGGAATCAAACTCACAGAGAGTATCCCGCTAAGGAGTGTATCCATGAGTTATTTGAGGCTACGGTAGAGCGATCGCCTGATGCTATAGCTATCGAGCAAGAAGGTCAACAATTAACCTACCGTGAATTGAGCGATCGCGCCAATCAATTAGCGCACTACCTACAAAGTTTGGGAGTCAAACCAGAAACTCTAGTTGGTATCTGCGTTGACCGTTCCTTAGAGATGATTGTCGGCTTACTCGGCATTCTCAAAGCGGGGGGTGCTTATGTTCCCCTTGACCCTGGCTATCCAAAAGAGCGACTGGCTGACATTCTCGAAGATACGCAACTGAGTATTCTGCTGACTCAAGAAAGATGCCTCGGCAAACTACCAAATCAAGCCAGACAAACGATTTGTTTAGATACAGACTGGACAGTAATTGCTCAACACAGTACAGCCAATCCTATTAATAACGTTCAACTCCACAACCTCGCATACATTATTTACACCTCCGGTTCCACGGGTAAACCCAAGGGCGTGATGATTGAACATCAGTCATTGACGAATTTTGTCATGACCGCTATGCATGAATATGGAATTAATGCAAGCGATAATATTCTGCAATTTGCGTCAATCTGTTTTGATACATCTATAGAAGAAATCTTTCCTTGTCTTTCAGTCGGTGCAACATTGGTACTGCGAACCGAACAGATGTTGCACTCCAGCGATGAATTTTGGCGGTGTTGCCGAGAATGGCAATTGACTGTTTTGGATCTCCCCACAGCCTATTGGCATCAGTTGGTAGCGGAACTTACCCCTCAAGACTCCCGAATTCCCGAAAGTTTGAGAGTCGTGATTCTTGGGGGAGAAGAAGCTCAACTTGAAAAAGTGAAGCACTGGCACAGTAGTGTTGCTCACCTCTGGCATCCACCCCAATTATTTAATAGTTACGGCCCAACGGAAGCAACGGTTATAACCACGTTAGAGCGCTTAACCCCAGCAGCCGCCTCTGTCGCGATTGGACGACCTATAAGCAATGCTCAGGTTTATATTCTGGATGAGTATCTGCAACCTGTGCCTATAGGAGTTCCCGGAGAACTGCACATTGGCGGAGCCGGATTAGCTAGAGGATATTGGCAACGTCCTGAACTCACGGCTCTTAAATTCATCGAGAATCCGTTTGAGGAGGCAGGAGGCAGGAAACTGTACAAAACAGGTGACATAGCACGATTTCGAGCAGATGGCAACCTGGAATATCTCGGTCGAGTTGACGATCAGGTGAAGATTCGCGGCTTCCGCATCGAGTTGGGAGAAATCGAGACGGTGCTTAGACAACACCCACAGGTGTTTCAAGCTGTCGTCATTGCTCGTGAAGATATCCCTGGACAAAAGCGCCTAGTGGCTTATGTTGTGCCCCACGAACAGCAACCAAACGCCAATGAACTGCGCCATTTCCTGAAGCAGAAGTTACCTAATTATATGGTTCCTTCGGCGATCGCACTCCTGAAAGCGCTACCGATGACTCCGAATCAGAAGGTAGACTATCGCGCCCTACCAGCCCCCGACTTTTCCCGTGGTGCAGAAGATAGCTGTATTGCTCCCCGCACACCTACAGAAGCGAAATTAGCGGCAATCTGGTCGGAAATATTAAGACTAGAAAAAGTCGGCATCCACGATAACTTCTTTGAATTGGGCGGAGACTCCATTCTCAGCATTCAGGTAATTTCGAGAGCCAATCAGGCGGGTATCCAAATTGCCCCCAAACAGCTATTTCAGAACCAAACCATTGCTGAGTTAGCTGCTGTTGCAGGCATCACTTGCCAAGTTACAGCCGAACAAGGGTTAGTTACTGGCTCGGTGGCGCTGACGCCCATCCAGCAGTGGTTTTTCGAGCAGAAATTGCTCGAACCTGATTATTTTAACCAGTCAGCATTGCTAGAAGTGCCGGCAGACTTGCAACCAGAGCTATTACAGCAAGTTGTGCAACAATTGTTAGTGCATCACGATGCTTTGCGTCTGCGGTTTGTGCAAGAAGGGGAAATCTGGCAGCAGACTAACGCCGCCGCCCAAGAACCTGTGCCATTTAGCGTTATCAATTTGTCGCACCTGTCGGCAGAAGAACAACAAACAGCGATGAAAGCTGCGGATGCTGAATTCCAAGCTAGTCTGAATTTATCTACTGGGGCGATGCCTGCGGCGGGCGTAGCCATCACGCGAGTAGTACTATTTCAATTGGGCAAGGATCAACCTAGTCGGTTATTGTTTATCATCCATCATTTAGCAGTAGATGGCATCTCGTGGCGAATTTTACTCGAAGACTTGGCTACTGCGTACCAACAAATCAGCCGTGGTGAAGCTATTAAACTACCACCTAAGACTACTTCATTCCAAGATTGGAGCGATCGCCTAACAGAATACGCCCAATCAAAAGCGATATCAGATGAGTTGAATTACTGGCTAAGTGAGTCTAGTTTTCAAGTTACTGCACTGCCAGTAGACTATCATTTCGACTCCGCTCAGTGCAAGCCTTCAGATAAAGAAAATAACACCATAGCTTCAACTGCTTCTGTGTCACTTTCTTTAAGTGAAGAACAGACTCGCGCCCTCTTGCAGGATGTACCTTCTGCCTACAACACGCAAATTAATGATGTGTTGTTGACTGCCCTAGTGCAAAGCTTTGCTCAATGGACGGGAGAACGTTCTCTGCTTGTTGATTTAGAGGGACATGGGCGGGAAGACTTGTTTGAGAATGTGGATTTGTCGCGGACTGTAGGCTGGTTTACCACCTTATTCCCAGTTCATTTACAGCTAGAAGAATTTGACCATCCAGGAGAGGTTTTAAAGTTAGTTAAAGAACAACTGCGGCGCATCCCCAATCGGGGCATAGGCTATGGCATATTGCGATATTTGCAGCAGGATGACAGTATACGCAGGAAATTACAAAGTTTTCCCCAAGCACAAGTAAGTTTTAACTATCTTGGTCAATTCGATCAGGTGCTTAAGGCATCTGGTGTATTAGGTTTGGCTCAAGAATTCAAAGCTGAACAGAGTTTACTTAATCAACGCAGCCACCTATTAGGAATAAGTGGATTCATTCGTGCAGAAAGGCTGGAAATGACTTGGGCTTACAGCGAGAAAGTTCATAAACGAGACACCATTGAGCGTTTGGCCTTTGGATTTATGGAGGCGTTGCGATCGCTCATTGCTCACTGTCAATCCCCTAATGCTGGAGGTCATACACCTTCAGACTTCTCAGCAGCCAGACTCAGCCAAAAACAGCTTGACAAATTCATAGCCAAAATTCACAAGGAGAGACGCGATTAATCGCGTCTGTACAAGAGTCAAGAGTTAAAACCTTTTCCCCATTCCCCATTCCCTATTCCCATGAACAATATCGATGACCTTTATGAACTTTCGCCCATGCAGCAGGGGATGCTGTTTCATACCCTTTATGCACCAGAGTCAGAAGTGTATTTTGAGCAGTTGCTTTGTATCTTCCAAGGAGAATTAAATTTTCCTGGGTTTGTGCAAGCTTGGGAGCAAGTTGTGGCGCGACACCCAGCTTTACGCAGTTCCTTTTATTGGGAGGAGATAGAAAAGCCCTTGCAAATGGTGAGTAAGCAAGTGGATCTCCCGTGGGAACAACTAGACTGGCGGCATTTAACAGCCGATGAGCAACAACAGCATCTAGAGGATTTTTTGTCAGGCGATCGCCAAAAAGGATTTGAACTAGATCAAGCTCCCCTAATGCGCTTCACCGTCATCCAGCTAGAGGAGCAGACTTATCAATTTATCTGGAGCCATCATCATGTTCTCTTTGACGGCTGGTCGATGCAGATTGTCCTGAAAGAAGTTTTAGCTTTCTATGAAGCGCATCAGCGAGGCGAATATTTACACCTAAAACCCTCTCGCCCCTATCGAGATTATATTCATTGGTTACAGCAACAGGATATTGCTCAAGCAGAGAACTTTTGGCAACAAACCCTCCAGGGTTTGGGGCTTTCTACTTTTTTAATAGGGAATAGGGAACAGGGAATTGGGAATTGGGAATTGGGAATTGGGAATTGGGAACAGGGAACATACGAGGAGCAACCTTTTCAATTATCTCAAACAGTAACTGACAAGCTGCAATCTCTAGCGCGACAGCACCATTTAACTCTGAATAATTTGGTGCAAGGAGCATGGGCGTTACTACTTTACCGCTATAGTTCGACTTCAAACAGTGGGGAAAGTGATGTAGTCTTTGGTGCAACTGTATCCGGCCGCCCAACTACGCTTGCGGGAGTGGAATCGATGGTTGGGTTATTGATTAACACCCTCCCCGTACGGGTACAAGTTTCTGGAAAAGCGGAATTATTACCCTGGCTCAAGCAATTACAAAGCCAAGCATTTGAACAGGAACAGTATGCTTATTATTCCCTAGCAGAAATTCAACGCTTGAGTGATGTTCCTCCAGGAATGCCTCTGTTCGAGAGCCTTTTAGTGTTTGAGAATTATCCGCTAGATTCTGCTCAACAGAAAACTCAAAAAACTTTAGAAATTAGTCATCTTCATTGTTTTGAACGCACGAATTACCCCCTAACAGTTGTGGTTAATCCTGAATCACAATTGTCTGGAAGGATTGTCTATGATACCAGTCGTTTTGAGCAAGAGACAATTGGGCGCATGATTGGACATTTCCAAACATTGCTAACAGTAATGGGAACCAATATACAACAAAATATTTCCCAATTATCACTGCTCAGTGTAGCCGAAGAAGAAGAATTACTTATACAAGAAAATAGTCAAAATATAGATTCTATTGATTACAAATGTATTCATAGTTTATTTGAAGAACAGGTAGAAAAAACCCCCGATGCAGTAGCACTTGTATATGAAGATGTACAGACGCGAAATGTCGCGTCTCTAACATATCGGGAGTTGAATAACCGTGCCAATCAATTAGCCCATTATTTACAAAGATTGGGAGTTAAACCCGAAGTCCGGGTGGGAATTTGTGTAGAGCGTTCGCTAGAAATGGTGATTGGAATACTTGCTATTCTCAAAGCAGGTGGGGCTTATGTTCCGCTAGATCCAACTTATCCTTCAGAAAGACTAGAGTTAATATTAAAAGATGTACAGATACCCATCTTACTAACACAAACTCATTTACAATATAGACTTCCACTTAATAATCAAACATTAGTTAACATTGACTCAGATTGGGAAATAATTGCCCAATACAAAGAAGATAATTTGCCCAGTGAAGTTAATCCAGAAAACTTAGCTTATATCATTTATACCTCTGGTTCAACAGGAATACCAAAAGGAACAGAAGTTGCTCATCGTAACATTATTGGTTTTATGTTTGGGGTTGATTATATTCACCTTGATTCAGAACAGATTTGGCTACAACATTCATCGATTTCTTGGGATGCATTAACCCTAGAACTTTGGCCACCCTTGCTTTACGGTGGGCGTTGTGTGCTTTACCCAGACAGAATTCCCACACCTGAGAAATTAAGCCGCATCATCCAAGAACAGAGAGTTAACATCCTATTTCTGACTACTGCCCTATTCAATCTCATGATTGACACGATGCCGTCAGGGTTATCAGGGTTGAAACAACTACTATTTGGGGGAGAATCAGTTTCTGTACCTCATGTTCGTCGCGCCTTAGAATTATTGCCGGGAACCCAGATTATTCATGCTTATGGCCCTTCGGAATGTACAGTTTTTACCTGTTGTTACCCAATTCCCAAACAACTTGCCGCAAATGTGCATTCAATTCCCATTGGAAAACCTATTGGTGACAGAAAAGTTTACATACTAGACAAAGATTTACACAGAGTTCCGATTGGTGTTCCTGGGGAACTTTATGTGGGTGGGGCGAGTGTTGCTAGAGGTTATTTAAATCAACCAACATTAACCAGTGAAAAATTTATTCCCAATCCTTTTGTTGAGGGCGATACACTTTATAAAACCGGGGATTTAGTCCGCCGTCTCCCTGATGGAAACCTGGAATTTATCGGTCGAATTGATACACAAGTAAAAATTCGCGGCTTTCGTATTGAATTAGAAGAAATTGAAGCGGTTTTAAATCAACATCCCAGCATCAAGCAAGTTGTAGTTATTGCACGGGAAGATGAACCTGGGAATAAGTCTTTAGTTGCCTATCTCGTTACCAAGGATAATCAACCAACGCCTAGTACCCTGCGAACCTTCCTCAAGACAAAACTACCTGACTACATGATTCCCGCCGCTTTCGTATTTCTAGAGGCATTACCCCTCACGCCTAATAGTAAAATCAATCGCCATGCTTTGCCTATTCCAGATACTCACCAAAGAAATCTAGAGGTTGATTTTATTGCTCCTCGCACACCTACAGAACAAGAATTAGCCACGATTTGGGCTGAAGTTCTCAAATTAAAACAGATTGGAATTCACGATAACTTTTTCGAGTTGGGGGGACATTCTTTACTAGCTACTCAAGTCATTTCGCGGTTAAGGGAAGCCTTTTCTCTAGATTTTCCTCTGCGTTACCTGTTTGAAAATCCAACCATTGCAGAATTATCTCAAAAAGTGATTGCTCAACAAATTGAACAAGCAGAAAATGATGCAATAGCACAAATTTTAGCGGAAGTTGATCAATTATCAGAGGAAGAAGTGACGCAGGAATTGCTTTTTTGAGTATTTTTTAAACGCAGAGAAGTGCGGAGTAAGCGCAAAGGTACGCAGAGAATTGAAGTATTTTAAATTACGAATTACGAATTATTATGAGCGATATACTAAAACGTCTAGAAGACCTTTCACCAGACAAGCGGGAATTAGTTCTACAAAAACTGAAAAAGCAACAGCAATCTCCACAAAATAATCGTAGGCTAACTCCATCTCTAACACCCGTATCAAGAGAGCAACCCCTTCCTCTCTCCTTTGCTCAACAAAGACTGTGGTTTATCGACCAACTAGAAGGTGAAAATTGCGTTTACAACGTCCCGTTTTTCTTGCAACTTCAGGGATTTCTTAACATAGCCGCCTTAGAACAAGCTATTAGAGAAATTGTTCAACGTCATGAAGTCTTACGTACTAGCTTCTGTGTTGTCAATGAGTCGCCGATACAGGTGATTCACGCTCATCCTCAACTGAGAATGCAAGTATTAGACTGGCGACAATTGACAGAAGAAGACCAGTTAAGCAAAGCGCAGCAGTTAGCTAAAGAAGAACTGCAACAGCCCTTTGACTTATCAAACTCGCCTTTACTGCGGGTAAAGTTGTTGCAACTAACTGACCAATCCCATCTGTTGTTGCTCGTCATCCATCATATTGTTTGTGATGGCTGGTCGATGCAGATATTCCGCCGGGAATTGTTCAGCCTTTATATCGCCTTCTGTGCTGGGAAACCTTCTCCTTTACCAGAATTATCGTTGCAATATGCCGATTTCGCTCACTGGCAAAGACAATGGTTACAGGGAAAGGTACTCGAAACCCAACTCAATTACTGGCAAAAACAATTAGCCGAAGTCCCGCCGCTGTTAGAATTCACCACAGATAAACCCCGCCCGTCAACTCAAACCTATCGAGGGTGTAGCGAGTTTGGCGGACTTAATCAGGATTTAACTCAGAAGTTGAAGCGTTTGAGTCAAGAGTCAGGAACAACCCTGTTTATGACCTTACTGACGGCATTTACACTGTTACTTTCGCGCTACAGTGGACAGGAAGATATTGTTGTTGGTTCTGCGATCGCTAATCGTAACCGTCGAGAAATAGAACCATTAATTGGCTTTTTTGTCAATACTCTGGCTTTGCGTACCAACCTGGAAGGAAATCCAACTTTCTTAGAATTACTGCAAAGGGTGAAGCAAGTAACCCTGGATGCTTATGACCATCAAGATTTACCCTTTGAGAAACTCATTGAGGAAATGGGGTTAGAGCGATCGCTTTCTCATCATCCCCTGTTTCAAGTGGCGTTTGGCTTGCAAAATGAAACCCAAGAGAAACTAGAAATTCCTGGCTTAACTCTGACGCGTTTTGAATGGGAAAACACAACAACACTGTTTGATTTGTCGTTGACGTTCCGTGATACTCCCCAAGGCTTGATAGGAGAATGGGAATATGCAACGGATTTGTTTGAAGCTAAAACTATCCAACGCATGGCGGGACATTTTGAGGTTCTGCTAAAGGAAATTCTTGATAACCCAAACCAACCAATCAATACTCTATCCTTGCTTAGACAAGATGAGCGTCAGCAACTACAACTCTGGAATCAAACTCAAACTGAATATCCCCACGATAAAACTTTAATTAACCTGTTTGAAGCAGAAGTTGCGAAAAACCCTGATAATCTGGCTTTGGTTTTTGAATCTCAAAGCTTAACTTATCAGCAACTAAATCAAAAAGCCAACCAACTGGCTCATTATTTAATTCAAAATTATCAAATCAAGCCAGACGCTTTAATTGGTATCTGCGTTGAGCGTTCTTTGGAAATGATTATTGGTATACTCGGTATCCTCAAAGCAGGAGGTGCGTATCTACCTCTCGATCCAGAATATCCTAGTGAGCGCCTCAGCTTCATGCTGGAAGATACTCAGCTATCAGTTATCTTGACTCAAGAAAAGTTAGTTAATAAATTAGGCGATCGCAAAGTTGACATAATTTGCTTAGACTCCAACTGGGATATCATCAATCAACAAAAACAACACAACCCAACTAACAGCATCAAAGCGGATAACTTAGCTTATGTCATGTACACCTCTGGTTCTACAGGTCAACCCAAAGGTGTGAGCATTATTCATCAAAGTGTAGTCCGCTTAGTCAAACAAACCAACTATGTCAGCATTACTGAAAAAGAAGTTTTTCTCCAAGTTGCTCCTATCTCCTTCGACGCTGCAACTTTTGAAATTTGGGGAGCCTTACTGAACGGTGGAAAACTAGTCATCTATCCCTCCAACACCCCATCAATAGATGAATTAGGACAAGTTATTGAGCAATATCAAGTTACTATCCTTTGGCTAACAGCGAATTTATTTCATCTCATGGTGGATGAAAATATTGATGCTTTTAAACCCTTACGTCAGCTGTTAGCAGGTGGTGATATTTTATCTGTTACCCATGTTCAAAAATTTCTCCAAACTGTAGAAAATTGCCAACTAATTAATGGTTACGGTCCAACAGAAAATACAACTTTTACTTGCTGTTATCAAATTCCTAAATCACTGAGTCCAGATGTCTCTGTTCCAATTGGTCGTGCGATCGCTAATACTCAGGTTTATATCTTAGATAAAAATCTGCAACTAGTACCCATTGGTGTACCCGGAGAATTGCATATTGGTGGTGCAGGGTTAGCGCGGGGTTATTTTAACCGCCCAGAGTTGACCCAGGAGAAATTTATCTCCAATCCTTTTGACAAGTCAAAAATTAAAAGTCGTCTTGGTAAGTTGGGCGCGACGGAAACCGATACCGCCCACTTTCCGCAAAGCTCAAAATTATATAAAACTGGAGACTTAGTACGCTATTTACCAGATGGTAATATTCAATACTTAGGACGCATTGATAATCAAGTCAAAATTCGGGGCTTCCGTATCGAGTTAGGCGAGATAGAAGCAATTTTGAGCCAACATAATGATGTGCAGACCTGTTGTGTAATCCTTTGGGAAGATACTCCAGGAGATAAACGTTTAGTTGCTTACGTGGTAGCGCATCAGGACTGTACACCGACAATAGGCGAACTGCGGCAATTCGTGAAAGCAAAGCTGCCAGAGTACATGATACCGAATGCTTTTATTATCTTGGAGTCCTTACCGCTAACGCCTAATGGTAAAGTAGACCGCCGCGCTTTGCCTGCACCAAATACAGCCTTTTCCACTGACTTTGAAATGCTAGTAACTCCTACAGAAGAACTACTGGCTATTTTATGGCAAGGTTTGTTAAAAGTTAAATCTGTTGGCCGTCGAGATAACTTCTTTGAACTCGGTGGACATTCCTTATTAGCTACCCAATTGGTTGCCCGAATTCGTGATAGTTTTGGAGTAGAATTATCTGTCCGCAAGGTATTTGAGCAAAGTGTTTTGTCTGAGTTGGCTTTGGAAATTAACAAAGCATCTACGAGTGTTGCTTTACCCCCCATCGCACCCCAGCCAGAAAATGAACCCAAAAATCTGTCCTTTGCCCAATCAAGACTCTGGTTTTTAGCCCAACTGGAAGGTACAGGAACTTCTGCTACCTATAATATGCCGATCGCATTCCAACTTGACGGCAACTTAAATGTAGAGGCTCTACGTCAGAGTTTAACTTATTTACTGCAACGGCATACAAGTTTACGCACTTATTTCCCCGCCTTAGAGGGAGAGGCACAAGTAGTAGTTAAAAATGTAGAAGATATAGAAGTGCTAGCGGTCGCAGATTTACAGGAACTCGATTCTCAGACTCAGGCGGAAACTGTACAACGTTTAGCCGATATCCATGCTGAAGAACTCTTTGACTTAAACACAGGCCCCTTGTTCAAAGCGCAACTGCTGCAACTAAGCGACCAGAAAAATGTGCTGTTGATTAATATGCACCACATTATTAGTGATGGCTGGTCAATGGGTGTGTTTAAGCGGGAATGGGAACAGGTTTATGCTGCTTATGCTGCGGGTTCTGCTCCGAATTTGTCACCGTTGCCGATTCAGTATACTGATTATGCAGCTTGGCAGCGCAGTTGGTTACAAGGGGAGATTTTAGAAACTCAGGAAAATTACTGGAAAAAACAACTCCATGATGCGCCTCGCTTGCTAGACTTACCTACTGACCATCCCCGCCCAGCGCAACAAAGTTACCAAGGTGGACACGAGGAATACTGCTTAAGCAAGGAACTGACTCAGCAACTCAAAATCGTAAGTCAAGAACACGGGGTGAGTTTGTTTATGACCCTGTTGACGGCTTTTAGTATTTTACTATCTCGTTACAGCCGCCAAGAAGACTTATGTATCGGGAGTGCGATCGCTAACCGCACCCATAGTTACACAGAATGGTTAATCGGCTTTTTTGTCAACACCTTGGTATTGCGGAGCAAAATCAAGCCAGACCAAAGCTTTAGTGAGTTACTGCAACAAACTCGCCAAACTTGCTTAGATGCTTATGCTCATCAAGACATTCCCTTTGAGTATCTGGTAGAAAAACTGCAACCAGAGCGCAGCCTGAGCCGTAATCCCCTATGCCAAGTGATGATTGCCTTGCAAAACACCGAAGGGATGGGGAAAAATATTAGTTTACCAGAGCTTGATATTCAATCGTTCGAGCAAAGTTACCCGTTTGCTAAATTTGACTTGGGACTCGATCTTCGGGAAAAGAACGATCAACTAAACTGTTTGTGGGAATATGCCACCGATTTATTTGAGGCAGACACAATTAAGCGTATGGGGAGACACTTTGAAGTCTTGCTGACAGCAATTACCCAAAATCCCCAACAGCCTATCAGTACGCTGCCCTTGATAACAACAGCAGAAATCCAGCAATTGCGAGGTTGGAATCAAACTGATACGAATTACCCTCAAGACCAAACACTGGTAACTCTGTTTGAACAACAGGTAGTACAAACCCCCGATAACATCGCAGTGGTGTTTGAAGATCAGAGTCTGAGTTATCAACAGCTGAATCAAAAAGCGAATCAACTAGCTCATTACCTAATTCAAAATCACCAAATTCAGCCAGATACCTTAATTGGTATCAGTATTGAGCGGTCTTTGGAAATGATTATTGGTGTACTCGGTATCCTTAAAGCTGGCGGAGCTTACGTACCGCTTGATCCCAATTATCCCCAAGAACGTATTAAATTCATGTTAGAAGATTCTGGGATATCGGTATTACTAACCCAAAGTTTTCTCAAGCAGCAATTACCAACTGAACTGGATTGTCAAGTAATTTATTTAGACCAGGAAACTTTCAGTTCACAGTTTACTAATAATCCCAGTCCCCAAAGTACGCCTGATAGTTTAGCTTATGTTATTTATACCTCTGGTTCGACAGGACGACCCAAGGGGGTAATGATTGAGCATCGCGCAATTGTCAATCTCAGCATAGCCTGGGCACAAACTTTTCAAGTTCAACCCCAAAGCCGCTTGCTTCAGTTTGGGTCTTTTAGTTTTGATTTGTCTATTGGTGAAATTGCAACAGCTTTGTCCGCAGGTGCTTGTTTGTATTTGGCTAAAAAAGAAACTTTGTTACCCAGTCAAGCCTTGCTTGACTTCTTGACTGAACACCAAATTTCTCATAGCTTTTTAACTCCCTCGGCTTTATCTATCTTACCAAGGGCGACCCTAAGCGATTTAAAAACCATAGGAGTTGGTGGGGAGGCTTGTCCAGCCGAATTAGTTACTCAGTGGGGAACAGGAAGGCATTTCTACAATTGCTACGGGCCGACAGAATCCACAGCGACTGCTGTGTTAGCTCTTTGTCAACTCAATGGCAAAAAACCGCCTATTGGTAAACCATTATCTAATCTCCGCATCTATATTTTAGATCCTGACCATCAACCATTACCCCCCGGCATTCCTGGTGAGTTGTGCATTGCTGGTGTTGGTTTAGCCAGAGGTTATCTCAATCGTCCTGAACAAACTGTCGAAAAGTTCATTGAAGTCGAATTATTCGGTAAAACTGAGCGAATTTATAAAACTGGCGATTTAGCCCGTTGGCTACCTGACGGCAATTTGGAATACTTAGGTCGAATCGATCATCAGGTCAAACTTCGGGGTTTTCGGATTGAATTAAGTGAAATTGAAGCGTCATTAGTCAAACATCCAGAAATTCAGGAAGCAGTTGTCATTGTTAGGGAAGAAACTGATCTTGATAAACGTCTAGTAGCTTATATTGTCCCAACATTGACAGACAATAGCACAAACCCAGATGAACTGGTGGAATTGTGGGAACAACTTTTTAATGATAACTACTCTCAGCAAGAAACTCCAACCGATGATCCAACCCTCAATTTAGTTGGTTGGAATGATAGCTACACAGGACAACCAATTCCCCAAGGAGTAATGCAAGAATGGCGAGATACAACTGTTGATAAAATTCTGGAACTTGCACCAAAAAGAGTTTGGGAAATCGGCTGTGGCTCAGGGATGTTATTGTTTAAAATCGCGCCCCATTGTCAGCATTATCTAGGTACAGATTTTGCCCCAGATGCATTGCAGTATATTGAACAACATCTAGAACAGCAATCTCTCAAGGAGAAAGTTACTTTAAAAACTAGTGCTGCTCACCAGTTTGATGGTATTAAAACTAATGCTTATGATTTAGTAATTATCAATTCTGTGATTCAGTATTTTCCTTCTTGGGATTACTTTTTGTCAGTCATCGACGGGGCTATCAAAACTGTCACAAATCAGGGAAAAATCTTGATTGGAGATGTGCGAAATCTACATTTATTAGAGGCTTTCCACACCGCATCTGAATTTTATCGCGCCCCTGACGACTTATCAATTAAGGACTTGCATCAACAGATTCAAAAAAGCATTCGCACTGAAGAAGAATTATTAATTGACCCTGATTTATTTATTGCCCTCAAGCAAAGATTTCCTCGCATTAGTCACGTACAAATTGAATTGAAACGAGGTTCCAGCCATACAGAAATGAGCCGCTTTCGTTATGACATTATTTTACACTTAGATCGGCTAGATACTCCCCTGGCGGAACCTGAATGGTTAGATTGGCAAGGCCAAGATTTGAATCTGGAAACAATCGAGAGAATTTTAACAACCGAGCAACCAGATTTACTAGGTATTAAAGATATTCCTAATGCGCGTCTGACCTCAGAAATGGCGTTGTTAGAACAAATCTCTCAATTAGATGGTACTGTCGCAGACTTAAAAGCGGCAATTGCTCAAACTATATCAGGGATAGAACCCGAAGTATTCCGAACTTTAGCGCGAGATTTGTCATATACGCCTTTTATTCAATATAGTTCCACAGGATTTGCTAATTACGATGTTGTTTTTCAACGGAATATTGCTGGACAAACGATATTACCAAGATTTGCTCCGAGTAAAAATTTTCGACTGAAACCTTGGCAAAATTACGCCAACCAACCGTTGCAATATCGCACCAATCAAGTCGATCCAGCTTTATTAGAAGAATGGCGAGATTTTCTGGGGAAAACTCTCCCTGATTATATGATTCCTAGCCATTTTATTGTTTTAGAAAAACTGCCACTAACACCAAACGGCAAAGTAGATCGCAAAGCTTTACCCGCACCAAATGCAACCATTTCATCAACAGACATTGAATTGCCTGTAACCTCAACAGAAAAATCGCTGGCTCAAATATGGGCAAAGCTGCTTAAGTATGAAGCTATAGCTCGCCAAGATAATTTCTTCAATTTGGGGGGACATTCTTTATTAGCCACCCAACTGTGCTATCGCATCCGCGACACCTTAAAAGTAGAACTGCCACTGCGTCAAGTATTTGAGTCTCCTATCCTCAGCGAATTGGCAAGTTATATAGATAGCTGCATTTGGGTTAATTCTTCCACAGCAGATATACAACCTTTAAACTCAGACGAAGAGGAAATTGAACTATGACACAAAAACAGCCAGTAGTTTCTTTAATGCTTCGTTTGCAGAATATGGGCTGCCGAATTTGGGCTGAAGATGATAAGTTACGGATTCGTACTAGTAAAAACGCCTTAACTACTGAACTAAAGCAAGAAATTCAAACTAACAAAGCAGAGATACTAGCCTTCTTGAAAGCTGCTAAGACGCAAGCTGTCATAGCAGAGGAAATTCCGACTTTAAGTGCTGATGCTCCCAAGCCGCTTTCCTTTGCTCAACAACGCCTCTGGCTGTTAGCACAACTCCAAGGGCTGTCGGCTACTTACAATATGCCGATCGCTCTCCAACTGGACGGCAACCTAAATATTCATGCCCTGCACTCTAGTTTGGCTTATCTGCTGAATCGGCATGAAAGTCTCAGGATGTATTTTCCTACAGTTGCAGGACAACCCCAAGTTGTTATCCAAAATTTAGACGAAATCGAAGTTTTAACTGTACAAGATTGCCGAAACCTTGATGAACATTCCCAGTCCCCAATCCCCCAACATTTAATCAACGCTCATGCTCAAGAACCGTTGGACTTAAATACTGGCCCTTTGTTTAAAGCCAAACTGCTGCAATTGAGCGATCGCCAATATGCGTTGCTGATCAATATGCACCATATTATCAGTGACGGCTGGTCAATGGGGGTCTTTGTTCGTGAGTTACGACAAGTTTATACTACCTTTGCCCAAGGTCAAACCCCAAACCTTGCTCCCTTGCCTATTCAATACAGCGACTACGCAAACTGGCAACGCCATTGGTTACAAGGGGAGGTATTAGAAAAGCAGATCAACTACTGGAAACATCAACTTAACGATGCTCCCCCGTTACTGGAATTGCCTACCGATTATCCTCGTCCAGCCCAGCAAAGCTACCGAGGCGATCGCTATCTCTACTCTCTCACGCCAGAATTGAGTGCTGCCGTTAACAATTTCAGCCAACAGCAAAGTGTAAGCCTATTTATGACTTTGTTGGCTACTTTGAATATTCTACTATCTCGTTACAGTCGTCAAAACGATCTGTGTATTGGTTCTCCCATTGCCAACCGCACCCATAGCCAAACTGAGCCATTAATCGGCTTTTTTGTCAATACTTTGGTACTGCGGAACCAAATTAAACCCGAGCAAAGTTTTACCCTGTTCCTGCAACAAACTCGCCAAACTTGTTTAGATGCTTATGCTCATCAAGACATTCCCTTTGATGTTCTGGTAGAAAAGTTACAACCAGAACGCAGTCTGAGTTATAACCCATTATTTCAGGTGATGTTTACCCTGGAAAATAATGAAAGTCCAGACTTGGGTTTACCAGGGTTAGAGATTCAATGGCTGGGGGTGAAGGGTGCGATCGCAAAGTTTGACTTAACACTGATGGTAATGGAATATGACAATCAGTTAAATTGCTCTTGGGAATATGCTACCGATCTCTTTGATAAGAGTACTATCCAAGGGATGGCAGAACAATTTGAAGTTTTGCTTAAGGGAATTATTGATCATCCCCACCAACCGATTAATACTCTACCTTTGATGACAGCAGCCGAACTGCTACAACTACAACGCTGGAATCAAACTCAAGTGGTTTATCCCCACGATAAAACTTTAGTTGAGATATTTGAACAACAAGTTACTAAAAACCCGAATAATCTAGCTTTGGTGTTTGAATCCCAAAGCCTAACTTACCAGCAACTCAATCAAAAAGCTAACCAGCTAGCTCATTATTTAATTCAAAATCACCAAATTCAGCCAGACACCTTAATTGGTATCTGCGTTGAACGGTCTTTGGAAATGATTATTGGTTTACTCGGTATTCTCAAAGCAGGTGGAGCTTATGTACCGATTGACCCCAATTATCCTAAAGAACGGATTAAGTTCATGTTAGAAGATTCTGGGACATCGGTGTTACTGACCCAAAGTTTTCTATTAGACCAATTACCCCTAGCTAACCTCGAAAAGCATTGTCAGGTAATTTGTTTGGATGAGGAAACTTTTACTGAAGCGTTAACCGAAAATCCCAGTCCCCAAAGTACGTCTGATAGTTTAGCTTATGTTATCTACACCTCTGGCTCGACGGGACAACCCAAAGGAGTGATGATTGAGCATCGCGCAATTGTCAATTTAAGTTTAGCTTGGGCGAAAACTTTTCAAGTTCAACAAAACAGCCGTTTGCTTCAGTTTGGTTCCTTTAGTTTTGATCTATCTGTTGCTGAAATTGCGACTACCTTCGTCACTGGTGCTTGTTTGTATCTTGCTAAAAAAGAAACCTTGTTACCCAGTCAAATCTTAGTTGACTTCTTAACTCATCATAAAATTTCCCACGGCTTTTTATCTCCTTCGGCCTTATCTGTCTTACCTCAAGCCACCTTACCCGACTTGCAATGTCTAACCGTTGGCGGTGAGGCTTGTCCAGCAGAATTAGTTACCCAGTGGGGAACGGGACGGCGTTTCTTTAATTGTTACGGGCCTACGGAATCTACGGTTAATGCTGCGATCGCTACGCTTGCCGCAGACATCGCTGTTTGTCAACCTAATGGCAAAAAACCACCGATTGGTCAACCTTTGCCTAATATCCGCATCTATATTTTAAATAATCACCATCAACCTTTACCGCCGGGCATACCAGGAGAATTGTGTATTGCTGGTATTGGTTTAGCCAGAGGTTATCTCAATCGTCCTGAATTAACCGCCGAAAAATTTAATGAAGTTGAATTATTCGGTAAATTTGAGCGAATTTACAAAACTGGCGACTTAGCAAGATGGAGTTCTGATGGCAATCTGGAATACATGGGCCGCATTGACGAGCAGGTGAAATTGCGGGGCTTTCGCATTGAACTTGGTGAAATTGAATCGATTTTGTTACAACATCCATTAGTTAAAGAAGCGATCGTCACCTTATATAAAACTGAGAGCAACCAAAGTTTAATTGCTTATGTAACCGGAATTTCTCATGATTCGTCTACCGAATTAAAAAATCACCTCAAATCCCGTCTACCCGATTACATGATACCTGCTCAGATCGTTGTATTAGATGAGCTGCCTTTAACTCCTAATGGCAAAATTGACCGTAAAGCTTTACCTGCTCCCAAGGGTGGAATTAAAGGTTTATATGAAGCGCCACGCAACGAACTTGAAAAACAACTAGTACAAGTATGGTCTGCCATACTCGAACGTCAAGAAATTGGGATTCATGATAACTTTTTCGATTTGGGCGGCCATTCTCTACTGGCGATGAAGTTGCTCAATCATATTCAACAGGTATTTGGGCAACAACTTTCCTTAAGCAGTTTATTTCAGAACCCTACTATTACCCAACTGGCAGAACAACTTTTTAATACTGAGGTTCAACAGTCCCATCCCGATTTATTGTCACTCCAACCTCAAGGAGATGCAACCCCTCTATTTTGTCTACCTGGCGCAAACGGACACGGCTTTTATTTTCAATATTTGGCTATCAATTTAGGAAATGAGCATCCAGTTTATGGACTGGAAACTCCAGGAAGAGACGGACTGATAGCACTCCCAAACTCAGTAGAGCTTCATGCAAGCCAACTGATTGAGCTGTTACGCCAACAGCAAGCCCAAGGCCCATACATCCTAGCAGGATACTCATCAGGTTGTGCTGTTGCTTTTGAAATGGCTTCCCAGATGGAACAGCAGGGTGAAGAGGTGAGTTTATTGGCTATCTTGGACGCAGGGCTAGTTTCTCACCCTGAACATTTAACTAATAAGGCAGAGATTGATTGGATTTGGCAATTGCTCCAACGGATTGAAGCTTTAAAGGGAGTTTCTTTAGGTTTGAAATACCCTGATTTAGCTGCTCAACCAGACGATCTAGCACGTTGGGATTTGGCCGCAGAGTATTTATATCGACATAACGTCTTACCAGAACACTCAAGCCTTTCTTTACTCAAAACCAATATGCAAGTGATGAAAGTGCTGACGTACAATTACGCGAATTATCAGCCTACTCATCAAATTTCTGCCCCAATTGTTTTATTCCGCGCTCAAGAAGTTCATGAAATTGTTATGCAAGAACTCCAAGCTATTTCTGATTACTATCTACCGGATTGGGGATGGCAAGCATACACCCAAAAGCCTGTCAAGGTGATTTCTGTACCTGGAAACCATGGCCGAATGCTTTATGAACCCAATGTCAAACTATTAGCCACACAATTACAAGCCTTGATGGTAGATAGAGGACGAAAGAAATGAGCAAAAAAGCTTAGTTTACCGCCGTAGGTATCGCCTACAATCATTGACTTTTTTAATTTAAAATTTTGAATTGGTCTAAAAAAATGGAAACCCTTCCTATCATAATTTCCGATGAAACTCTACGGGATGGAGAACAACAAGCAGGCATCTTCTTCTCTTATCCAACTAAACAAAAACTCGCCCATCTAATTGCCCAAACCGGAGTCGATGGACTCGCTATCATGCCCTGTATTTGTGAGCAAGAAGAAGAGCTAGTCAAATTATTCGTATCAGAGGGATTGGATAGTCTGATTACTGCTTGTACTTTAATGGGAAAGCAGCATATTGATCAAGCCAAAATGTACGGAGTTAAGCGCATCATTCTTTTCTATGGCCTTTCTGATCGCCTGCTGTTTCTGCGAGATCCTCAGATCCGTCTGTTGAACGAGTTTAAAGGAAAAACTATTGATGACGATATCCCAGTAAAAGTAATCGAGAGAATTCGTCAAAATGCTATTGATGTAATTGTCGAAAATTTGCGCTATGCCACTACGGTTGCTGGACTCACTGTAGACTTTGCTGCCGAGGATGCCTCAAGAGCCGATTTTGACTTTTTAGTGCAATGTATCCGCTCATGCAGCCCTTATATTGAACACTTTATGCTCTGTGATACAGTCGGAGTTCTCAGTCCAGAAAAGAGCTATATCTGGATTAATGACCTGCTCCAACGTACAACAGGGGTTGCTTTCGGGGTACACTACCACAATGACATGGGCTTGGCTCTCGAAAATACTCTTCAATCGGTTATGGCCGGAGCGACTTTAGTATCGGGTACATTTTGCGGAATTGGTGAACGAGCCGGAAATGTTGCCATTGAGCAAGTGTTAAATGGGTTGCGAGTCCGCTTTGGAATTGAAGTCAAAGGGATTAATTATGATACTCTCACCGCCGTGACTGATTACATTGAGCAATTGGGAGTTCGGCCAGCTGCACCTTACTCTCAAACTGCTCAACGCCACGAATCAGGTATCCATGTCAATTCTTTGTTTTGCGACCCTCAAAGTTATGCTGCTTTCCGTTACAACACCATAGAGGTTCTCTTTGGCAAATGGAGTGGAGTCAGTAATTTTCAATATCTATTTGAAAAGCAACTGCAAAATCCTCAACCAAGAAAGCAATATGAAAAAATGCGTTCAGTGATTAAATCTCTTGCTGTTGAGCAAGAACGCTATTTTACAGCCAAGGAAATATTGGAGTTATGGCAAAATGGGGTCTTTAAATAATCCATCTTGTCGTGTAATAGCTCGCAACTCTCGTAAGGTGAGAAAAAATATCCACGATTTACATTCCACAGCTAAAGCGGCTTTGTTTAAAAACTACTCTAAAAAACCTCAAAGCATTGCAAAACAAAGGATGTAGTCTGTAGTCAATATAGTAAAATACCAAAGTTATTCAGTCAGCCTCAAGAGCCTTAACTGATTTTTACAATATGCAATCCCAAACTGTTCTTAATCAACCCACAACGAATACTCCTTCGGCTTTTACTCAATTTTGGGAAGATGTCAAAGCGATCGCTGGGCCTTACTGGTATCCTACAGAGGCAGAAGGAAGAGCATTTTCAAATGTGATTCACGCATGGGGGATGCTCATTCTCCTAATCTTATTAATCATCGCGCTTGTGGGCGTAACTGTTTTTAGTAGCTTTGTTACTCGCGATTTACTCGATATCATTACTAAGGAAAACGATATTTCTAAGTTTTATGATACTTTATGGCTTTACGGTGCAGCCCTCATATTGGTAACGCTCTTAGTAGGGTTTTCTAAATTTATCAGAAAAAAAATTGCCCTTGATTGGTACGAATGGCTAAATCAACAAATTTTAAATAAATATTTAAGCAAGCGAGCTTATTATAAAATCAACTTTAAATCTGATATTGATAACCCAGACCAACGGCTATCTCAAGAAATCGAACCTATTACCAGAAATGCTCTCTCGTTTTCAGCTACTTTTTTAGAAAAGGTATTGGAAATGATAGTTTTTTTAATACTTCTTTGGACTCTTTCTAAATTTATTGCAGTTGCATTGGTTGCTTATACCATAATAGGCAATTTAATTGCTATTTACTTGGCTCAACAATTGAATAAGATTAAACAAGAGGAACTCGAATTTGAAGCGGACTATACTTACAGCCTGACCCATGTTCGTAATCATGCTGAATCAATAGCTTTTTTTCAGGGAGAGAACCAAGAATTAAATATAATTCAGCGAAGATTTAATAATATTATTAAAAGTGCTAAACGTAAGATTGATTGGGAGAGAAGTCAAGATATTTTTAATAGAGGATATCAGGCGGTTATCCAAATATTTCCATTTATAGTATTTGGTCCTTTACAGATTAAAGGTGAAATTGATTTTGGACAAATTAGCCAAGCCAGTTTAGCTTGTAATCTGTTTGCAAATGCTATGGCAGAATTAATCAGAGAATTTGCAACTTCAGGACGATTTTCGAGTTATGTTCAGCGTTTATCGGAGTTGTCGGATGCGTTAGAATTTGTTACCAAAGAACCAGAGAAAGTAAGTACTATTAAAACAATAGAAGAAAAACGTCTGGCTTTTGAGAATGTCACTTTACAAACGCCCGACTATGAGCAGGTGATTGTTGAAGATTTATCACTGTCGGTTCAACCAGGCCAAGGTTTATTGATTGTTGGGCCGAGTGGTAGAGGTAAAAGTTCTCTCTTGCGCGCGATCGCAGGTTTGTGGAATGCGGGAAATGGTCGTTTATTGCGACCTCCTTTAGAAGAAGTGTTATTTTTGCCTCAACGTCCCTATATAATTTTGGGAACTTTGCGCGAACAGTTACTTTATCCTAGTACAAATCGTCAAATGAGCGACGCAGAACTCGAAGAAATTTTGCAACAAGTTAACTTGCAAAACTTGCTTACCCGCGTCGATGGGTTTGACACAGAAGTCCCTTGGGAGAATATACTCTCATTGGGCGAACAACAACGTCTTGCATTCGCACGACTATTAGTTACTCATCCTAGATTCACTATATTAGATGAAGCAACCAGTGCTTTAGATTTAAATAATGAAGGAAATTTATATCAACAGTTACAGTTAACGAAAACAACTTTTATCAGTGTTGGACATAGAGAGAGTCTGTTTAATTATCATCAATGGGTTTTGGAACTATCACAAGATTCTAGTTGGCAACTTGTTAGCGTGCAGGATTATCGAACTCAAAAAGCAAAAGAACTTGTCAATAATCACCCCGAAAAGGCTGAAATTACAATAGATGTTTTACCCAAAAATGAATCCCAAACTCAACCACAAATAAGTACAATCGAAGGGCTTTCTCATAAAGAGATGCAGATGTTAACAGACTCTACCATTAATACTATCAGAAGCAAGGCAAGCCTTGGTAAGCCTATCACTACTAAGGATGGCTTTACCTACCGCTATAATAAAGATCCAAAGGTGCTGAAATGGGTGAAGGTTTAGCAGTTACTCATAGTTTTGAAAATAAAGGTCATGCTAACTAAACAGCAAACACAACTAATTACTTACAAAACTATTACGATTTATGAACGAACCTATAAATTACCCATCCTCAAAAATGCCGGGGTAAAAACAGTTCAAGAAAAAATTAGAGAACGTCAAATATTAATTAAAGAAGGCGTTCGATATCATCATCAATTTGGTGGGATAATTAAGTGGAAACAAAAAATAAGTCAGGGAGAGATTTTTGAAGAAATCCAACTATTTATTAAGGACTACAGTCATATTATTGATTTATTAGAAAAATATAAGGAGAGTTATCATAATTTTTTGTTAAAACTGACTGATGATTTGAAAAATTTATTTAAACAAAAATATTTAGAAATAAAAAGTTTAGAAAAAGACAGAAGAAAACTAGAGATAAAAAATGAGAAAAACCTGAAAGTTATTGATGAACTTAGATGGGAAAAGAAAGAAAACTTTAAAGCAGTTTTATTATTGAGCAATGCCTATTTTTTGATGCTGGAAAAAATAAAACTGCTAGGTGAAGGAATTAAAAAACTTACAGAAGATACTAAAAATCAAAAAGAAATTGTTCAACAAATAGTTAAAGATTTAGAAGTCTATCAAGAGGTTTATGAGTATCAAAGAAAAGCCCATAAAATTCGTCAAGAAATAGCAAGAATTGCTCATACTGCAATTAATTTTGAAAATTCTTTACAAAATTACTTTAGTCCCTTTCAATCTTTAATAGATGAAGTAGTAAAAGTAGATGAATATTTTTACGCAACTGTCGGAGATATTAAAATTTTAGGGGATAATATTTTAAAATATCAGTCAAATTTATTAAGTCTTGAAGAAAACGAGGCAATTTCTGAAACTTTTCTTGACTTTATGGTGACAAGTTATGATAAAAAAACCAGATTAAAAGATGCTTTTATTCAATCTCAGCTATTAAATTGGCAAATCCATAATTTTGATTTAAGCGAAAATAGTGACTCTTTAGACAAGGGGATTGATTTAATATCTAACTATATATCTAAGCAACTCTCTGATCAAGGAAAAGTGCTAGATATAGCAGAGGTAAACGTTTCTACAACCTCTCTATTTGCTGTTGAAGAAACAGGATTAATGGGACTTACTAATAATCTTGCGTTGACAAAAGATTTTTCTAGCAACAAAGATATTGATTATAACCAATTGCGGGATCTCCTCGCGCAGCATAAGTGGAAAGAAGCTGACATTGAAACCACTAAATTAATGCTAAAAGTCATGAGGAAGAATTATTGGAATGAAGTTTATAAGGAAGATATTGATAACTTTTCTTGTAAAGACCTCCACACTATTGATCAACTTTGGGAACAATACAGTTATGGTTATTTCGGCTTCAGTGTTCAGCAAACTATCTGGAGCGAAATGGGTGGTCAAGTAGACTATGAAGCAGCAAAGAGACTTGGCGATCGCCTTGGTTGGCGAAAAGACGGAAACTGGTTAGACTATGAGCAACTAACTTTTAAATTGTCCCCCATGACACCGATGGGACACCTACCAGCCAAATGGTTACACTATGACCAACATACCTTTGACTTATCCCCAAAGTCATCTACAGAAAATCTTTCAATGGGAGCGTGGCGGGTGGGGTCTTGGTTAATTTGGCAGATGCACTTATTTTTCTCTCGTGTAAAAATTTGTATATTAACATGAATAACATTAATCTTTCTGATACAGAAATAGAAATTTTACTTTTTGGAAAATGGCGTTTTGATACGTCTTGGGAAAAAATATCTATTGTATTTAAAGATGATATGACCTATGAACAAACTAGGGTTCAAACTTTTATTCTATCTAAACCTAGAGAACTTCTAACAGGCAATAAATTTAATGGTGTATGGTACGTAAATGATGGAAAACTGCACTTAAATATTAAAAGTGTTCCCAAATCCCTTTTAAATTTAGAGATACCGCTAGTTTTTAAAGTTTCTATTGCAGATATGATAGCTAATTTCGGTTCTTTATTTATAACAGAAAGTTACAAAATCCTTGAAATTAATAGTTCTAAATTTTTAATGATGGATGCAGAACAATCAATTATTGGTACAAAATTAAATGATACTAGGAAGTATTATAACTTGTAAAATCAGCGATTTTTAGAAGTTAGGAGCTTTGAGGCTTTTAAGGGACTTCAGGTGGAAATGATATCTGATATATAGTAGGGAATTGGGAGTTGGGAGTTGGGAGTTGGGAGTTGGGAGTTGGGGGTTGGGGGTTGGGGGTTGGGCTACCTATCATTTGTTAGGTAAAATCCGAAAAAAATTATTGTGGTTCTCACTGCTGCGCTCTAGTCCCTTTGCACCTATGGCTTAAGTCCATCCAACAATATAGACATCATTTCATTTACTATTAGTTCTTTGGGTGCAGTATTAGGTTTAGTAGTGACATAGGGAATACTCTCCATAACAGACAAAAAGAATCCGGCTAGTATTTCCGGATGAGTGTTGCGGATCTCGCCTCGCTCTTGCGCTTGAGCAAATGTCTGTCGAAGTGGCTCAAAGATAGATTGGTAGAAGCAAGCTGACAGCCTTTTAATATTCTCCTCATCTAAAGAAGGCATATCTGTATGTACCATGCTCAAAAAATGGACGGGAGGCTGAGAGAGAAACCACTCAGCAGCTGCGTGAAGTTGCGATCGCAACCCAGTATCATTTTGGCAAATTGCCTTTTGTAAACCTGTGCGGTGACACTCAAACATCCGCTCCGTAACAGCTACAAAAAGTTGCTCCTTGCTAGGAAAATGATAATATAACGATGCTTGGCGAATTCCTACCTCAAAAGCTATATCCCGCATGGTAACAGCATTGTAGCCTCTCGTGTGGAATAGCCGTTCTGCCTCATCAAGAACGCGATGTCTGCCGACAACCTGTCCATTGGAGGACTTTTCTTTAGGAGAGCGGCGGTTTTCTGCCATCCCCGAACCTACCTAACGTTTAGTAGTCAATTATTAAATATTATATTACACTGTCAAATAATCTTCTAATTTGTTAACCAAAATCTTGCAGCTTTATGTTCTGTCGAATAAAAATGTAGGCTAAGAAAGTTGATAGTGGAGTATTCTCAAAACTCAGAGTCAGACTTAGGCAATTTCTCGCGTTTTGCCAAAATAAGTTTGCTTACTATTAACACAGAGATGAGAAAAATTACCAAAAAATCTGCTAATTCACAACCATCATTTTACGCCACTACTTCATTGTGAAGAGTTAATTTTGTAACCAATGAGCCAACTATTTAATTCGCCGGAATCATCTACTATTTCTCGCCGCACATTGATCAAATTATTTGGTATTAGTGCGATCACCGGATTAACAGGATATTCCCGGTTTACTAAGCCAAAGCCAACAGTTTTTCAAAAAGATACCCTCAACTTACCACGAACGTTGAATCAGGATAAGAGCGTTGTAGTGATTGGGGGTGGTTTAGCAGGTTTAGCTTGTGCCTATGAATTGAGTCAGCGAGGATTTGTCGTAACACTTTTAGAAAAGTCTCCTCAACTCGGTGGTAAAATTGCTAGTTGGCAAATAGAAGCTGCTGGTGAAACCTTCAAGATGGAACATGGCTTTCATGGTTTTTTTCCACAGTACTATAATTTGAATAGTATAGTTAACGAACTAGGGATTGTTGATAATTTTCAATCGTTAAACTTTTATTCTGTTGTATACCGCGATCGCAAATACAAACCAGAGGTATTTCGTCCTAGTAGTTCGGCTTTCCCTTGGAATATTATAGATTTAGCGATCGCCTCTCCCAACCGCTTCCAATGGGGGATTAATCTGACAAAGATAAAACATTTGCAAGTCTTCCAAGCAATTACTGGTTTTCAGAGAGAAAAGAACTATCAGCGGTTCGATAATCTATCTGTTGCTGATTGGGTAAAAACAGAATTTCCCCAAGGCTTATATGATTTGTATTTTCTACCTTTTGCCAAATCTAGCTTGAATGCACCAGATGTGATGAGTGTAGGAGAACTCATGCAGTTCTTCCACTTTTATTTTTTTGGTAATCCTGAAGGACTAGCTTTTAATGGCACTAAAGATGATATGGGAACTAGTTTAGTGCAACCTATCGCTAGAGAAATTCAGCGTCATGGTGGTAAAATTATCACAGGTGCAACTGTGAGTGAAATTCCTGCTGTACAAGGTAAAATTGATGCACTTAAATATTATGTTGGTAGTAATCAAAATAATGTTCCTTTTTGGGTAAAGCGAAATTCAGTAGTTGCTGACAAAGAAATAGAATATTTTGGCGCGGCTGATGAAGTATTTGCGGTGCAATCTGGGAGTAAAGAAGCGATTTCTCTTACCTGTACTCATCAAGGTTGTACTGTGCAAATAGCAGGAGATGGTAAGTTTCATTGTCCTTGTCATGGAGCAGTTTTTACATCTGATGGTAAAGTTGTGAAAGGCCCTGCACAACGAGATTTACCTAAGTTTCAAGTAGTACAACGGCAGGATGACGATTTGCAATTAGTAGCAGTAAATCATCAATCGCCATTACCAGAGACAATTCAAGCAGATTATTATGTCTTAGCTACCGATGTTCCCGGAGTGCAACAATTGTGGAAGCGCATTACAGGAGATGTAGATCAAAAAGTGCGATCGCAAGTAGAAAAATTAAGTATCGCCGATCCGTTTGCTGTTTGTCGTTTCTGGTTTGATCGTGATTTTGAGTGGGAACAGAGTAATTTTACTTCTTTGTCTGGTTACCAGTTAACTGATAGCATTACTCTTTATCACCGCATTCAAGAACAATTCATCGATTGGGCAAAACGTACTGGTGGTAGTGTAGTAGAGTTACACGCCTACTGTTACAAAGAAAAAGAATTTCCCACTCAAGAAGCTTTGTTAATGAAATTTGAGCAGGAACTCTATGAAATTGTCCCTGAGTTACAGCAAGCAAAAGTGCTGCATCAGGAATTAGTGAATCAAAATAACTTTTCGGGATATCCGCCAAATAGTTATGCAGAACGTCCAGAAACTAGCACCAGTATTTCTAACTTATTGTTTGCAGGCGATTGGGTGAAAATGCCTTTCCCTTGCGGATTGATGGAACGAGCGGTTAGTAGTGGCTTATTGGCAGCTAATGAAATTTTATCTCGTGAGGGTTTACAGAGGCGATCGCTTTTGTCCGTGAATCCAGAGGGTTTGCTACAAATTTAGAGTTACGAGTGGGAGTACTTTGTTCCCAGTCACTAACTGGGAATACCTATTTCAAGGCTCTACCTGAAAACGAGATATTAAAAGAAGTTGTTGGAGTTAAGACGAGTATTAAGAGTAGGTTGGGTTGAGGCACGTAGACGCCGGAGGTGGCTTCCCGCAGGGTAACCCAACATTGCCACGCCACTACTATCTTCTAATTATTTGTGCCTACTTACTTATTAAAAAAAGTTGTTGAAGTTGATACTAGTAAGTCATGTTATTTATTGTTCAGTAGACCTCTTGCAAAAGTCTTAAAGTGCCCTCAGACTAAAGTCTGGGGCTACCCGAACAAAGCTCCGTTCGCCCTTGGCGTCTCCCCTTGGGAGAAGTTCTGATGCCTGCGGCGGGCTTCGCCAACGGAGGAAGCCTCCGCACCCTGCGGGAAGCCGCAGAAGCGTCTACAGACTTCTCTCTGCTTTATCAGTCTTTTAAGCATGAAGTCCGCCCTTGCGGACTTTGTTTTTATAGCCGCGACTTCAGTCGTCGGGTACTTTTGCAAGAAGTTCAGTGTATACAGAAACTAGCCAAATTGGCTACATGTCTTTGCTCGTCTCTGCTAGAGTATGAAAAGTCAATTACTTGTGGGCTATATTTACTGAGTGTTTACTATATTTTCAAGAGCATTTAGCAAAGTCTGTTCCTTTTGCTCGGCTAACGGAACATCATGAACTACTGGTGTATTCACTACAACAGCAACAAGTAGAATGATCAGTTTTGGTTTATTTACCTCGTCTCCGTCAGGATAGGCGAGGTATTTTTTTATTCGATACGTATGCGTAGCCAGTCTTAGACATCGCTTTGCTCAGGGAATCCAAATATACTTTCCTGGACTCATATCTATTTTATTTACCCGAATTTATACCGATTACTCCCAAAATTATTAAAGCAATCGATATGAGCTTTATAAATGTAGCAGATTCACGAAACCAGATTATACCGATACTAGCAATTAGGATAGTTCCCAATCCAGCCCAGACAGAATAAGCCACACTCACTTCAAGCCTTTTGAGAGAAAATGTCAAAAAAGTAAAACAAAGCCCATAGAAGACAAATATGAATACTGAAGGAACTATTTTAGTAAATCCTTCCGATAATTTCATGCAAGTTGTGCCTGAAACCTCAAAGATGATTGCTGCAATCAGGTAAATCCAACTTCTTGACATATCTGTTTTGATGCGGTTGCTTAGGAATCCTTTATTATGTCTATCAAACTTGAAAAATGCAAGAAGTCCAACTATTACTATTATTCGCGTAAATATCTCAATATTTTCCTTACAGCTAAATATAGCATTTCTTAGTCAACTGAGATACAAATTTATCGGTATTTATCTGTGGTTAATTACTTCTGGCTGTACCTCACTCAAGCGATAACCACTATAATATCATGAAGCTATTTATACAAAAATCCGGGAATTTTCTTGTATTATTAGTCTCAATTTTGCCAGAATATTTTTTTCATAATTGACTGTAACTTATATTTGCTAAGTAGGTAGGTTGAATTAAATATAAAACTTCTGTAGAGTGCGTTACCGCGTCAGCGTAACGCACAATTCATAGTTTTAGGTGCGTTACGGAAGCCGTAACACACCCTACTGGCGTGACAAGCTTAAAGTGATGCAAAAAAATTGTAGGTTGGGGAGCTAGTGCGTTGCGGAGGTTCCCTCCGTTGTAGCACCTAGCGTTTGAGCAACGCGAAACCCAACATCGATAAGGGTGTTGGGTTTCCTTACGTCAACCCAACCTACACCTAATGCACTATTTTAGCCTTGCCACGCCACTACTATCTTCTAATTATTTGTGTCTACCTACTTACACCAATCATTATATTCTTGGTTCAAAGTATATGATACATGCTTAGATTGCCGTCTGAAAATATAAATGTGATATTTAAAGTCTACTTTTTTAGAGTTTACCGAACCAGAAGTATTGATTACCGTATCTTATTTTCTGGTTCGGAGATCCTGATAAAGGAGGTGATAAAAACCGAATTTACACAACTTTTATTTCTTAATACTATGAGAACAAAGCAAGGAATTAAATCCTGAATTGGGTGGTCGGAAAAATACTTATTACATTATACGAGGTAATTGTAACAATCTGTTAAACCAAATAAAAAGCGCTCTCCAAAAGAAGAGCGCTTTTTAGTGTGAATTATTCAGCCTATACAGATTTATTAGGAAAGTGCAAAATTTTAAATCTTCTAAAGTGTGTTATCGCCAAGAGTACGATAGCACCTCAGATTTTAGGTGCATTAGAACATTCATCCTACTGCACCTTATAAAACTTGCTCTTTATTAAATCCACGTTTCTTAATTAAGCGTTCAGCGCTTCCTCTTGATGGGTTTCGATAACGCAATCAGAAGTGGGTCTGGCAACGCAGGTGAGAACCCATCCCTCGTCCATTTGATCATTGTCTAGGAAGTTCTGATCCGATTGGTCAATTGTACCTGAAATCAGCTTCCCGGTGCAGGTTGAGCAAGAACCAGCGTTACAGGAATAGGGCAGGTCGAGATCATATTCCTCGTTAGCGATCTCTAGGATGTACTCATCTTCAGGAACGTCAATTACTTGTTCACCATCTGGGGTCTTTAATGTGACCTTATAAGTTGCCATGTAACAATCCCTAACTCATATAAACTCCATATTCGATACTACGGGTTTACGTGCTACTAGTCTAGAGTTGATTGTGGTTGAGTGCTCTATTGGCTGAAGCGGTTGGTGGGGATAGTTTACTTGTACCTGATTTTCAGCACCAAAATTATAGAGGCCAGAAGTAAAGTGACGATGTTAGCGGCAATGATCGGGACATCGTGAACCGAAACGCCATAAACTAACCATAAAATGATACCTATACACAAAATAATTAGCATACTCCAAGAAAGGTCTTGGGCTGATTTCGACTGCCAAGTTTTAATAAGTTGAGGTAGATAGGCGATAGTCGTCAGTACTCCTGCTACTAGCCCTAGAGTGGTTGTAAAATCAAATTCCATTTTGTTTGCTAACTCAAGGTTTTCAGATAGGTGTGGCCATGTGGGTTGAGAGATATCTGGTTAAACGCTACCACAATCTTATTGCTCACTGGTTCTCTTCAATAGCGTTTTTTTGCTCGTTTTTAAAGATTGAGGAGGTGTGATATCACAGAAACTTGGTTTCCTAACCTCAACTTCTCATCAGCCAGAATGGGCTTTTTTAGATTGAAGTCAAAGTAAAAAATTCTGCGATCGCTTCAGCAAATCCCTCAAATGAACTATAATCTTTTGACACAACAGAGACATTTACACCCAACTTTTGGGCATTGGCAGTTGTATAAGGCCCAAAACAAGCAATAACACAATGTTCATAATCGCTTTGCGAGTTGACCATTGCCAAAAAACTTTCGACTTCCGCCGTGCTACTAAAGGCGATTACATCTATTATTCCTTGACGAATCAAGTTTAATTCGACACTATAGATATTTTTGTCTAAAGCCTGCGTAATATAAGCAGGTACGTGAGTTGCTTGTATACCCAATTTCTGCAAGTCTGAAATCAAGTTTGGTATAACATCAGGCTCAGGCAAACCAACAACTTGGGGAGCAGGTATCAACACTTTTTGCTGATTAATTTGCGGAATTTTTGCTAATTCTGCCACAATTCCGGTTGGGCTAGATTCTGTCGGTATTAAATCCACCTTGCCAGAAAAAGATAATAAACTTTCTGAGTCTTTTCCCAAAGCACACAATTGACAATTTTGGATCACAGATGTAGAAATATTTAAATCATTCATGCGGTCAAAAAATGCAATTATGCCATTTCTACTAGTGAAGACAATCCAGTCAAATGCATCTATTTGTCTTAGAGCAATATCTAACTCAGTGTAATTTGATAAATGGCAAGTTTCGATGGTTGGCATAAGAATCGGAAGCCCACCTTTTTTGATGATTTGCTCAGATAACCTAACAGCATAGTTTCTCGGTGCTGTCACTAAAAGTCTTTTGCCATATAAAGGCATTTGGATAGATGAAGTCAGCAAGTTGTTTTCTCTTAATTTGGTGTGCATTGTCAAGACTTACGCAAAATTATGAAAAAACAAACCGCATAGACCAATATGCTTAGGTTAAAAATTGTTTGTGGAAATGTAGAGACGTTGCAATGCAACGTCTCTCAAAGCGAGGTTATCAGTCGCGCAAATTGTCTTATCCCAAGTGTATTGACACCATAACACGCTCGCAAAGAGAAGTGGCTGATTACAGGGTAGGCCGCACACAGATCAGAGAAAGAAGAAAAATTATCACGAATAATTTAGGATTACTACACACATACAGACAATTTACAATAATTAACTTTCAGACTGCCAAGCGGGGCATAATTACATAGTTAGATGTTGTCAAGCTTTAATCGAAGGACTTTAATGTGTCACTAAGTTCCCAAGCCGCAATTTTTGACATGGATGGTCTGATTTTTGATACAGAAAGCATTGCTCGCTTGTCTTGGAAGAAGGCCCTAGAAAATCATGGCTATGCAGTGAGTCACAATTTCTACAGTGAGTTTGTCGGTCGAGATTTGTCATGGCGGAAAAAAATACTCAAAAGAAGATATGGAGAAAGCTTTCCTTTTGATTCTGTGACAGCACAACGCATTGAAATTGGCGATGAGCAAGAAATGCGAGAAGGTCTGCCGATGAAAGCAGGTGTATTAGATTTACTCAACAAGCTGAGTAACCTGGGAATAATTATTGGATTGGCAACTGGGACATCTCGAATCAGAACAATCCGACGTTTAACCAACGCAGGTATTCAGCAATATTTCACGACTATTGTAACGAGCGAAGATGTTGCCGAGGGCAAGCCCGCTCCAGATATTTTTCTAGAAGTTAGTCGCAGAATTAATGTTGCTCCTTTGCAGTGTGTGGTTTTTGAAGATTCATCTGTAGGTGTGAAAGCAGCTTTTACGGCTGGGATGTGTGCAATTATGGTTCCTGATATAGAATTGCCATCTTTTGAAATCACAGCTTTGGCTTACCGAGTTTTGAATTCTTTAGAGGAAGTAGGCGAATTATTAGATGAGCTATTTGGGGAAATAATTGAAAAAAAGCTGATATAGGAGGCAGGGGGAGCAGGGGGAGAATTCCTAACTCCTGTACAGACGCGATTAATCGCGTCTTTGATTTAATTGGGCTAAGAAAGTTTCAAAGTCTTACTAGGGACTAGGATAAAGCTTCAATGCAGGATTTAGAATTCAGTAGTGGGTCAAATTCCTCACGTTGGTTCTGTTCCTAATTCTTAATATCTATCGTCCCTTATCTCCTCCAGTGGGTCTTGAGTTCCCCAATCCCTTTTAAATACAGACTGTCAGAGTATGGCAAAACAAGAATTGCAGACCTCTAAATTACTGCGGGATTTCTTAGAACGCCATCCAGGAGAGCGTCTCTACCTTAGATATTTGTTGGATGATATGGCCGAGCGCGCTTTTGCTCCTGTGTTACTTTTATGTGCATTACCAGAAGCTTTGCCACTACCTATAGCTGGAGTTTCTGCCATTATCGGTATACCTTTAATGATAGTTTCAGTACAGTTGCTTTTAGGTTTTGCCAAACCTTGGTTACCGGGTTGGATAGCTAATCGCTCGTTGAAACGCAAAGATTTTGAGAAAGTTATCAATAAAATTCTGCAAATCCTGGAAAAATTCGAGACTGTGATTCGTCCCCGCTGGAAATTTGTCGCTTCACCTCTGGTGCAACGCATTCTGGGACTGCTGTTTCTCATTCTTGCCATTGTCATTGCACTGCCGATACCTTTTGGTAATCTGCCACCTGCTATTGCCATAGTTGTAATTAGTTTAGGCATGATTGAGCAAGATGGGGTAATAATAATTTTGGGCGCTTTAGGCGCTTGTGTAGTTCTTGCAATTATGGCAAGTGCGATCGCAGCCTTATCCTCCATAGCACTCACGCATATTCAACGGCTATTCAACAAAACACCCAATAGACATCTCCGATAATGAATGTAAAGACGCGGAATTTCGCGTCTTTACAAGGGTTTCAGGTTACTAATTAAATCAGTGCTGAGAGACGCGATTAATCGCGTCTGTACAAGAGTGCTGAGTTAGGAGTCAGAAGTAATATATTTTGCTTCCTCTGCTTCCCCTGCCCTCAGTCACTGAGCGAAGTCGTACTCCTGCGGAGAAGCAAGCTACGCCTTTGGTCTCGTAGAGAAGTGCTGCTCCCCTGCCCCCCACACTAGCCATTTTTCTAGGTAAATTCTCCCCATTCTTCTGATGTCATCGGTGAGGATAAAACGGCAAGATATGAGCATCTAGGAACGTTTGCAAAGAAACTTTATGTCTTCATTACTGGCTCTGTCCAACAGTTTAGCTGACACCGTGGAGCAAGCTGGGGCTGCCGTGGTTGCAGTAAATGGGGGTAGCCGTGTTTCCCCAAGTGGCATTTACTGGCGCAATGGTATTATTGTTACCTCTGATGAGTCACTCCAGCGCTATGACGAAATCACCGTTACCCTATCAGATGGGCGCACTGTACCCGTCGCACCCATTGGTCATGACTCTAGCACCGATATAGCTGTCTTTAAATTAGAAAATGTAGAAATTCCGGTGGCGAAAATTGGTGATGCCAAAACGCTCAAAGTCGGTCATCTGGTGCTGGGACTAGGAAGAACTAGCGAAGGTGACTTACGGGCAGCTATGGGTGCAGTGAGCGTAGTTAGTGGTGCTTGGCGGAGCATGAGTGGCGGTAATATTGACCAGTTCATCCGCCCAGACATCACCTTTTACTCTGGCTTGGCAGGCGGGCCGCTCGTGGATGCTGCTGGTTATGTGGTAGGTATGAATACATCAGGGCGGCGCGGTACTGCTCTGACTATCCCCGTTGCTACAGTTGATCGCGTGGTTAAACAACTGGTAACAAAAGGACGCATTTCCAAGGGCTACTTAGGTGTAGGTATGCAACCTGTCCGCTTGCCGAAAAACCTGAAAACTGCTCTCAATTTAACTTCTGCTAGCGGAGTGATTGTTGTCAATGTCGAACCTTCCGGCCCCGCTGACAATGCAGGTGTGTTGCTTGGGGATGTGTTAGTCACATTCGATGGCGTGACAGTAAGTGATACTGCTGATGTACTGGGGCTTCTCAATAGTGGCGATCGCATTGGTCAAACTGTGAAAGTGCAAGTTGTCCGAGGTGGGGTGTTAGTTGAGTTAGCGATCGCAATTGGCGAACGTCCCATCAAGGAAGATTAACACTTCTACCCCTTCGTTGAGCCTCTGAACTCGGAACTTCGACCTTTTTGCTCGAACGTTGAGCCTCTGAACTCGGAACTTCGACCTTTTTACTCGAACGTTGAGCCTCTGAACTCGGAACTCCGACCTTTTTGCTCGAACGTTGAGCCTCTGAACTCGGAACTTCGACCTTTTTACTCGAACGTTGAGCCTCTGAACTCGGAACTTCGACCTTTTTACTCGAACGTTGAGCCTCTGAACTCGGAACTTCGACCTTTTTGCTCGAACGTTGAGCCTCTGAACTCGGAACTGTCAGAATTTGGAAACAAAAATTGAGTTGACTGATATAGGACTCATATTTGATTTTTGTTGACGTATGCCTGCGCTTGCGCTTAAAAAGTGCATACACCTCTACCTCCCCATTCCCCATTCCCCATTCCCCATTCCCCAATTCCCTATTCCCCATTCCCCATTCTGCATAAAAATTATACAACATGGCAAACACAACATTTACTGACATAGCTACTGAATTGACGGCGGTAGCTGGTAGGCTACGCGATAGTACTGTCAAAGTGAAAAGCGGTTCTATGGGAGTCGGTTCCGGTGTAATTTGGCAACCTGACGGCTTAATTATTACTAATGCTCATGTGGCAACCAGCAATAATGCAACTGTGGAATTGTCAGATGGACGGGTATTTGATGCAGTACGTACACAATTTGACCCACAGCAGGATTTAGCAGCCTTGAAAATTGCTGCCACTGACTTAACTGCTGCAACCATCGGTAATTCTGAGATGTTGCGAGTGGGTGAATTAGTTTTGGCAGTGGGTAATCCGTTTGCTGACAGTGGTGCTGTAACTACTGGGATTATCTACGCCAATAATTCGCGGGCAGTTATGGCAGATCTGCGGCTGTATCCTGGTAATTCTGGGGGGCCGCTTGCTGACTGTCTCGGTCGAGTCGTGGGGATTAACACTATGATTGTCAACGGTTTAGCGGTAGCAGTTCCCAGCAACACTGTAGACCGTTTTTTACGCGGTGATAGTCGTCCGCAACTGGGAGTCACACTGCAACCTGTGCTTTTAAGCAGACGCAGCTTGGGTTTATTGGTGTTGTCAATTTTACCTAGCAGTGCAGCAGAGACTGCTGGAGTACAAATTGGTGATGTGTTAATTGGAGTTTCCGGGCATTTGCTTACTAGTCCCAACGATTTAGCTAAATATCTGCATCAAAGCAACGCTAACAAATCATTTCCCCTACAAATCCTGCGCGGTGGACAACAATTCGTTGTTTATGTTGCTATGCAGAGTGGAAAAACTGCTGTGGAGGCGACATGATTAATTCGTAATAATGCTTCCAGCAGGCTATGCCAACGTAATTCGTAATTGAGAAAGTCAGATTAAATCTGAGTTTGCAGGTTTATATCTGTAGTCTTATTTTGGAGAATTGGACATGATCCGGGTGATGGTAGTTGCAACTTCTCCTGTGGTGCGGGCAGGGTTATCAGCTGTGGTGACTAGCAATCCCACGCTGACGGTGGTGGGGAGTGCATCTGATTTGGATGTACTAGCAAGTGAAGTTGGGCAATTACAACCCGATGTAGTGCTACTAGATTTGAGCGGTAATCCTCAACAATCGGTGTGGGAAAAATTGCTGCTCATTCAACAAGAGCAATATCCATTGGGAATTATTGTAATTGTTGAGGAAATTGATAGCATCGACTTGGAGACAGCATTACGTTCTGGTGTCCGGGGTATGTTACCTGAAACCAGCACCGAATTGGAAATTGTTGCTGCTGTTGAGGCGATCGCTTTTGGTTTAGTGGTGCTGCACCCAGATTTTTTAGAGTTGCTGCCTATCCGAGAAAAAGTAGTGGCAAATCCTGTGCAAACCTTGACACCACGGGAGGTAGAGGTTTTAGGTATGCTCGGTTCTGGGTTGGGAAATAAAGCGATCGCCAAACGTTTACACATCTCCGAGCATACAGTTAAATTTCATCTCTCATCCATTTTTCAAAAGCTCGGTGTCTCCACCCGCACTGAGGCTGTTGCTGTAGGTGTGCGATTAGGTTTAATCATGCTGTAAAGTATAGCGATTCTCGGTTGGATGCAACACGGGATAGGGGCGCACAATCGAGTTTACTCAATTACCAATTAAGTCCTCGGAACCCCACCCCTTAATCCCCTCCCCTTAGTAAAGCTACGGTGTACACACAAGCCTGAAATAGCTGATTAACCAGGGTTTTAGCGTAAATCTTACCCCTCCCTAACCCTCCCCTTTACAAGGGGAGGGAACTAGATTTCTCATTTCCCCCCTTTCCAAGGGGGGATTAAGGGGGGTAATTCAACTTGTGTGTACACCGTAGCCTTGTAAAGGGGAGGGAACTAGATTTCTCATTTCCCCCCTTTCCAAGGGGGGATTAAGGGGGGTAATTCGACTTGTGTGTACACCGTAGCTTAGTAAGGGGAGGGGAGACAAAGCGTAGCTTTGGTGGGGCGAAACGACTGTGGGATATGCTTTTTAGACTAAAGTTGATACCAGTGCATAGCTATGACTCCCTACCTACACCTCCATAACCTCTTTTTCTCAACACCGTGCAGAACGCGGTAGCATAAATTTCTCACCCTCTGCGGCAAATTTACCGCGAACCATCAGCACAGTTTCATCAAATGCATGAGGGAATGCTTCCACATCTTTGACATCGAGAAGTTCTGGACTAAAGTAAATCACCACCTCTTCAATAAGTTGAGGTATCCTAGCAAGAATCTCCTTCAAGGGGTATATTTGCGTTGTAACCACATCAAAAAGATGAAGTCGGCTATCTTCTATCTCCATGCAAGCAATTAAATCTAAATCTTCCGCATAGTATAAGGGACGGCTTCCTTCATTGACGCAAAACACGGGTTTTTCGTTGACTACCCCAACAATATTAGAGACAGGGGCGCGTGTTTCCAAAAGTCTGTGCAGCAATGTGAAATCTTTGATATCTGCAAAATTCAGAGTTCTCAAGCCATCAGTATCACCTGTAGAGTCACACTTGACTTTGAAAATGTGTTCTTCAATGATACGAAAACCAAAAGGTAAGTAAAACTCTGGTTGCGGTGTCGTTAATACCAATGTTTCATAACGTTGGTCGCAATGTTCCAGCACTTCCTCCATCACTTCACGGTAATAACCTCTCCTGCGAAATTCCGAACGGGTAGCTACCGCATGGATTCCTCCCACAGTCATTCTTTGTCCCATAATTTGCATGGGAATTTCTAACACTCCCACATGGGTAATAGCTATATCATCATGAAAGCGAATAAACGGAGTTGAAGCCGTTTCCCAGGATGCACCAAGTTTTCTTCCACATTCTGCTAAATTGCTGAGTCCGGGAAATGTGACTTCCACCAAGTCAAAAAGCTTATCACTCAAGGTAGGGTCAGCAGAGAATGACTGCTTGAAGCGATACTGGCTCATAATTTAAGTATTACTATCAACAGTAGGCAATACCTTCGCCATTTTTTTGTAGGTTGGGTTGAGCGAAGCAAAACCCAACCTACGAATCGAGGCATTTTTCGATTTGGCGAAGGTATTGCAGTAGGGGGACAATATATTGTCCCCCTACGCGTGTGGTCTATTCAATTGAAAACAATAGACTTCTTGCAAAAGTCATTCTTTTCGCGCTCGCCTTTGCGACGCCAGTTGCTTCAACGGGTGGAAAATAGGCAACGCACTGGCTCGCCTTTGCGTGAGACAAAAAAATATTTATGCAAGAGGTCTAATTATGAGAAAGAAGAAGGCAGAGGGCAGAAAATACATTTTCTGCCCTCTGCCCTCTGCCTTTGTTTGGTAATATCACTCTAATGACTGACCAGCTTTGCTCAGTACCTTGCCCAGCCTTTGGATTGGCCCCTTAAATCCTCTTGGCGCTTCAGCTGCGGATTGTTGTGTTTCTTCTCCCAATTTCGTCAGCACCTTGGCGAAGTCTGCACCTTTGGCAGTTTTGCGCTTTAACAGCTGCTTGAGTTCTTTTAGTCCATTGGCGATTTCTTGTAAGTTCTGAGCTTCAGACTTGTGTAGTAGTGCATACCACGTATCAATTGCACCTTGCGCTGTTTCAGAGTCAATTTTGGTCAAGTCTCCTTCAAGTGTTTCTACCAGTGAGTCTATTTGTTCAATCTGCTCACGGTCTTCTGCCTTACCTAATGAAACGCCTATTTTGCTAAGTTGCTTACCCAACTTTTGCAATGGAGTCTTTAAGCCATTGTCAGCGTCAGAAGCAACATTACTTGTCTGCTCACCGATTTCACTTAGCACTTCACCAATCTCATGACCTGTGGCTTTACCACTTTTTAGCAGTTGCTTGAGTTCCTTGAGACTTTTGGCAATTTCTTTGATTTCTGGCTCTTGAGCTTTATTCAAAGAAGCATACCACTCGTCGATTAAACTAATGGCAGCTTCGTTATCAAGAGCAGTCAAGTCTCCTTCAAGTGCAGAAAAAAGTGAATCTAGCTCCAAGCTATCGGCTCCATTAGCTTTTGTAGCTCCTGCACCTTCGTTTTTAGAGGCAGTTTCCCCTTGTTTGGTCTTACTTTCTTTTTGAGCGCTCATCGTGTAAATTCCGTAACTTAATAGGATAGGTGTACAAGTATTACTTTATAAATACTCTGCTAAATTTCCCTCATTCTCAGGTGTCAATAATTAGTCACTAAATATATAGGTCATTTGACAGAAGCGATTTTCAAAGATTGTGAGCTAATGATGTGTATAAAAGCTTTTATTCATCATTTCAGGGAGATGATATTTTTAGTAACTAAGGTTTAAGCAGGCAGAAAGTAAGAAAGCTGAGAACGTAAGCCCTTGGTTAATTTCTAATTACATAATTATTTTTGCTATGCTGGGTCAGCGCAATTATAAAGGTTGAAAAATTAATAATTTTATAGAGGTGAATTTACTACGAGCGATAAAAATTATCGTAAGTAGCAAATACATGTATATTTACAGAATCATCGTTTTATTCAGCACTCAGTTAAGTTTTATAAAAAACCTTTTGCGAAAGTCAAAAAGTTAAATGTCTGATTCTATAGCAAGATCACGCAGGGTACGAAACGTAGTGTAGTATTCGCCTTGGTTTCGCTCCAAAATAATCTCACTACTCTGTTTCGCTTCTGGAGCCAGACCAAGGCGATCGCTCAACATGACACTTTAAGGATTTATGCAAGAGATCTTAATATACTTGGGAATCATCGAAAAATAAATCATTAACTATTCCAGACAACAAAGACAATATTCTAAGAAGTATAAAAATAAATTTTTACCCGTTAGGAAACTAATTCTTTTGATAGAATAAATTTGGTTCGGATGATAGATAGGCACAGAAAATATTAGCAGTTATTCTAAGTTATAGCGACCATGACGAATAGTTAATACCTCTAAAATCATTTCAGGTTCAAAACTAATGATTCTTCAAACTTAGATCATAAATAAAGAACCGAGTCCATGCTAGTAATAAAACTCTCTGTAGAAAATAAGTTACTTATGAACATGGCTAGAAGTTTATTCTTGTGCTAACCGCGCTAAAAACTTTCCAGGCTTTCTCTGAATCTCATCTATATGATATATTTTCACGCCTTCTGAAAGAATGTAACATGCTCCTAAAATCTGTCTTGTTCAAATCTACTGAATTTAGCAGCAGATTGAGTTGGTAGCACCGTTGTTGAAAATCAATGAACCACAGGAATCTACAATATCTAAGGAATCACAATCATGAAGTCTTTTGATTTCTCAAAATCTATTTGGGCTAGTGTTTTTGCTTTAAGTTTTGCTGCTCTACCGCTAGCTATGCCTGCTTCTGCCCAATCCGGCTCCTCTGGTAGTGGCGCTGGAAGTTCCGGCACTGGAAGCTCCGGCACTGGCACTTCCGGCACAGGCACTTCCGGTACTGGAACTTCTGGTACAGGCACTTCCGGTACAGGCACTTCTGGTACTGGAACTTCTGGTACAGGCACTGGGACTTCTGGCACTGGGACTTCCGGTACAGGCACTTCCGGTACAGGCACTTCTGGTACTGGAACTTCTGGTACAGGCACTGGGACTTCCGGTACAGGCACTTCCGGTACAGGCACTTCCGGTACAGGCTCTAGCACATTTGGCACTGGGACTTCTGGCACTGGAACTTCTGGTACTGGGACTTCTGGTACAGGCTCTAGCACCTTTGGCACTGGAACTTCTGGTACTGGCACTGATACTACAGGCACAGGCACTAGTACTTTCGGTACTGGGACATCTGGTACAGGGACTACAGGCACTGGGACATCTGGTACAGGCGCTACAGGTACTGGCACTGATACTACAGGCACTGGAACTACAGGTACTGGAACTTCTGGTACAGGTACTACAGGCACAGGGACTACAGGCACTGGTACTACAGGCACAGGTATTACAGATAGCGACACTACAAATACTGGCACGACAACAGGTAACACATCTTACCAAGGAACTAGCGATGTCAGGGACGATCGCGGTTTCAATTGGGGTTGGCTAGGTTTACTTGGTCTAGCTGGATTAGCAGGTCTAGCTCGCAAAAAAGAAGAAGTCAGGGCTTATCGCGATCCTAGTGAAGTAACAGGTTCCGGCCCTAAATATTAGAATTTAACGCCTGTTGGGGGCGTCCAACCACACGCCCCTAAAAGCAAAATTTATTTTACTTTAGAAGTATTGTTGTTGTCCTAATATTTGATAAAAGCGAAACGCGATCGCATTCACTATAAAAAGAGAGTGGGAGGAAGCATATCAGTCAGCTTTCAAACTCCCACTCTATCATTTGCCGCTGGAGTGAACAGGACTGGGTACAGACATTGCCCGTTCTTTAGGGGGCTAACGCGTAGTTCAAAAACAACACCTATACACAGTTAATATTCCTGTTGCAGCAAATGTCAAACTTGATTATTAATATTTATTTGCTTATACCAATTCTTTGTGAGGTTGCACATTATTTTGACCCCTACCAACCTCCCCTTACCAAGGGGAGGTGCCGCAGGTGGTGGGGTTCTTTCTATGCGTATTCATATGGAAATGGTATTAGACAAAAAGTCTGCAAGTTATTGTTAGCAATAGTTTTCCTCTCTCTAAAAACTTAGTAGATAGTCTTTGACCAAATAAATTTGGTGACGTGGTAGGCCCTGATAACAACACCTTTAAAGTCGTTTATCTTCGTACAATTTAGCCTGGTTAATCAGAAGCTGGTTGCCATTTTAGCAGGTTTTTAAATTTACTAATTGCTCAGCTATAACTTTTTGAAAGCCATTAAACTACTTATACAAAAACCATATTTATACTGCCTTTAAAATAAGACCTGGGGGAAGAAGAGGCAGGGGAGCAGGAGGCAGTAATTATTCTTCCAATCTTCTCCTTGTCCCCAATCCCCAATCCCCAGTCCCCAATCCCCAGCCCACAAGTAAGGGCACGGCTATACCGTGCCCTGGTTGGCAAAAAGTATTAATTTGACAGTTTTTTATTTTACAGTACTGTTAATACTTGCGTAAAATTGCAGACAATGAACTTTCTTTGCGAAGATCCATTAAGTCTGCTAAAGATTCTGTGCGCGTGTCCAAGCGGTGTCTGTGCTCTGGTGGCAGAACCGTTACCAGGTGTTTTGTTTTAGGTCGCATCATTGGCATAACAGGTGTCAGTTGTTGCTGTGGCACAAAAACTGGTGGATTCTTGAGAAGACGTGGTTCTAACCTTGGGTGATGGCTCTGTGCCAAGTGTGCCTCATGGCGGTTAATGTGTTTTTGGACTTTTTGCAGTTGCTTCGGACGGTTGAGCATCCGGAAAATTATCAAGCAACCACTACCACAGCTAAGAGCGATCGCAGCTACCATCCATAAAGGTGTAGGATTGCTATCCTCAGAGGGCGTTTTAATTGGTTCTTCAACTACAACTGGGATTTGTTCTGGTTCTTCTTGTGCCACACGCCCAACATGACCCAGGCTATATATAGCAAAGGCACCACCCCCTAGGAACATGGCTAACAACCCAGTTAACAATAGCCAAGGATGATGTGTAACCAGATATATCAGAACATTGGAGCTTTCTATTCGTCTCGATTTACTGTTTGTCAGTTCTGGAGTGTCCCCTATTAATTGGGTTAGCTCGTACTGTACACTCTGACTATTTTCCATGATTACTTTCAGATTTGTACCCCTCTAGTCCCTGATTGTAATAGAGGAGCCGAGCATCAGGTATCCGTAACAAAATTTCGGATTTAAGTAGCTTTTTTGTAACACAAAGGCTACTAAATTTGACTTATTTTATCTAAAAGTCTGTATGTTTTACTACTTTTCGCTGTAATTGTTGAAAAATCAATTGACTCATTCTATTAACTAACCAATAGAATGTCTTTCAAGAGCAAGTTGAACTAACTGATCAACTAACTCTGGAAAAGAGATGCCACTATGTGCCCAGAGTTGGGGATACATACTCGTCGCAGTAAAGCCTGGCAAGGTATTGATTTCGTTAATTAAAACTTCTCCTGTGGATTCCACGTAGAAAAAGTCTACTCTTGCCAACCCAGCAGCGTCAACAGCTGCAAAGGCTTGCAAAGCCATGTCTTGAATTTGACGAGCGATCGCATCTGGTAACGGTGCAGGTATCAGCCAATCTGCTTTACCTTCGGTATATTTAGTTTCGTAATCATAGAAGTCACTTTCGTAAGTAATCTCACCTACGGCAGAAGCTTTAGGTTGATCGTTTCCTAAAACTGCACACTCTACTTCCCTGGCCACAACACCAGTTTCCACAATTAGCCGTCGGTCATAACCAGCAGCATTATCTAATGCCGCTTCTAATTCTTGCCGCGATCGCACTTTGGCGATACCCACTGAAGAACCTAAATTAGCAGGTTTGACAAAAGAGGGATAGCCTAATGTTGCTTCAATTTCATCACAAAGTTTAGGAAACACGCAAGGATTAGACCAAACTTGTGCTCTAGTTAATGCCTTGTATTTTACCTGTGGTAGTCCCGCTTGCTCAAACGCCATTTTCATGGCAATCTTATCCATACCCATTGCGGAACCTAACACCCCAGAACCAACAAAGGGGACTTGCATCAAGGTAAGTAATCCCTGGATTGTACCGTCTTCACCGTTGGGCCCGTGGAGAATGGGAAACCAAACATTCACTTGGGCGACTTGGGAAGGAGATTGCCACTGGCTAAAAACTGTCAGATCTTGTCCCTCAGATGTAGATTCTTGGGATTCTAGTAGCGGGATGCCACTTAAGAGAACCTTTTGGGGTGCTTCCCCTGCAAGCCAATTTCCATCTTTTTGGATGTAGAAAGGCAGTATTTCGTACTTGTCAGCATTTTGCTCTGCACTCAAGGCTTTAGCGATCGCCCGTGCTGAGCTTATCGAAACTTCATGCTCTCCCGAACGACCACCAAATAATAACCCCACGCGCAGCTTAGTCATCTTTAGTACCTCTACATTCCTCAAGCAGATAGCGTATCACAATTGTTCTAGAGGTGTGCGGTGCAGGGGTGCATCTCAATAGACTTCTTGCAAAAATATGAATAATACCAAAAATAACCACAGATAAACACACATGAACACGGATAAATATTGTTGAGGCGTGAGGTACTAAGCAGACATTGGTTTTCTCAGTGATTACAGCGGTTTTTATCCGAATTACGAATTACGCGCAGCGTCTCGTAGAGAAGCGCTACTAGTGAACTTTAGACCCAATTTGCTTTTATCTGTGTTTTGTTCGATATTCACAAATACAGCCTGTAATTCCTTTGCCTTCTCTTCTGGGAAGGTGTCATTAGCAAACATCCCCCCTGCGAATTCAGATCCGGTGAAATACTTCAGCTTTTGACTTGCCTGATCCGCTGGATAAAACTCGGCATGTAAATGTGCTTCGGGATGTGTTTTCCCGTCAGTCGGTGCTTGAAACCAAGCCATTGAGTAAGGAAATGGGCGATCGCGCAAACCATCATACTTGAGGGTAACGGTTTTTAAGGCTTTAGCAAGTCCTAAGCGTTGCTGTGCTGTTAGATCAAACAAAGTGCCTACTGGTTGAATTGGTGCAATCCAGACTTCATAGGGGTATCGAGCACACACTGGTACAAAGGCGATCGCATACTCATCCTGATAAATAATCCGCTTGTTTTCCGCAATCTCCTTTTGAATCAAATCTGCCAGTAAACCCCGCTGATGTTCCTGGTAAAATCGCCTCTGCATTTCCAAAATCCGTGCAGGAAGAGGGGGTATAAATGGATATGCATATATTTGCCCATGCGGTTGGCGTAAAGTTACACCTACTTCTATGTCCCTGTTCTCAAACGGTAATACGTACTGAATCTGCTGATTTGCTCCTAATACAGAAGTGCGATCGCCCCACACTTCTAGTAGCAAAGCCAGGTGATCCAGTTCCAAAGAACTCAGGGATGCTTGCGAATTTTGTGTAAAAACCACAGTTTCACACACCCCATTAGCAGGTAGCGTTTCCACTATACATTTAGGCGGATTGTATGCAGATAGCGCCATCACCGGAAAGCAGTTATCAAACACCGCTACGTCATACCTACCTGGAGGGAGTTCGCTAGGAAATTGCAAGTCATTAAGCGATGTGAGCGAATTGTACTCTGAGGACGATAAAAAAGTCTGCTCTTGATAATAACTTGGGTAAGCCACCCATTCACCACGCAGCGGATGCCAACGTAGATGGGAATTTGCCTGCACTAGTTGGTTGCTGGGGCTAGTGGCTATGATCGCTTCAGCGATTGGAAATCGGCTGTATAAGGTTAGTTGACGACCATCCGGCTTTAAAAGCTGATGGGAGTACATAATCCTTCTCCTCAGAGGGTTACAGGTCGGATCACCTCAATTTTTCTTTGAGGCACACGAACTGCGTACAACAACTAGTTACATTTCAACAAGCTAATTAGTTGTTGTACGCGTAACAAAATTTGCTGAATATCTCAATATTATTAACAATGCCCTCTCGGAGAGGTTATTGAACTTCTAGTTCTGAGATCCTTTCACAGCAATTGTCTTACACACTTTGTGAGCATGAGACTTACCTTGGCTCGTGACATTATGACACACTTAGTTTGAGTCTGACAGGGGTTTTATTCTCAATCCCATTTTTTTAGTTAGTTTAGAGAATTTGCACAAGTTATAACAGGCAAATCCCCTGTTGTTTAGGTAATTTGCCTGAATAGGGGGTTTCACCCCTCATCAGCCTAAAGTATCATAATCTTTGCGGTGGTGGTTGTCAAAAACATTATGAAAATATTGAGTTGCTTGCTCTGTAAAACAGAGATTTAACATATTATTGACATCATATCAGATGGTAGCTCAGAGAAACAGTTGTAGAAATATAGCAATCCGATTTGATTCCTGAATCACTCATAGAGACAGGGAATGGGGAATAGGGAATGGGGAATGGGGAATGGGGAACTTGTACTGAGCGATTTATACCGACTTGTGCTGAGAGAAGCCGAAGTAGCAAAGCCGAGCTTAGAGCTAGAGCGTGTTTTTAAACTCGCCGACACCCTTTAGAGTGCGGCTACAGGAATGTAGTCCGCGCCAGCGGACTACGAAAAATCAATATTTTAAGCCTGTAAAAACAGGCTTTGTTCCTGTAGCCTCAGGCTAAAGCCTGAAGGCTTGTAGGGTTTGAAAACACGCCCTAGGCTTTTGTTTAAATCACCGATGCTGTAGCCTTCAAGTCAAAAATCTTCTCAATTACATCTTCTACCACTTTATCTGGTGTAGACGCACCAGAAGTAATTCCCACAATAATTTCTCCAATTGGTAACCAGTTCTCTGTAATTACCAATTGCCCATTTAACTGCCGATGTTCAATGGAATTTGCTGATTTAAGTCGCTCAACACTATCAATATGATAGGAAGGAATTCCCCGATCAAAAGCAATTTGTTGTAATTGAGTAGTATTCGATGAATTAAAACCACCAATTACTATCATCAAATCGAGATTTTGTTGCACCAATTCCAACATTGCATCTTGCCGTTCTTGGGTGGCGTCACAGATGGTATTAAAGCTTTGGAAATGCTGATTCAATTCTGTGGGGCTATACTTCTGCATCATAGTACGCTCAAATAACTTCCCAATCTGCTCAGTTTCGCCTTTGAGCATAGTGGTTTGATTAGCAATACCAACCCGTTCTAAATCTTGATCAGGATCAAATCCTGCTGAACAAGCTTTAACGAATTTAGCCAGAAATTCGTCACGGTTCCCACCATTGAGAATATAGTTAGCAACATATTCTGCTTCCTGCAAATTTAGCACAATTAAATATTTGCCAGCAAAGGAACTAGTAGCGACAGTTTCTTCATGCTTATATTTACCGTGAATAATTGAGGTGTAATCGACTTTTTTGTGTTTTTCTACTGTATTCCAAACTTTAGATACCCAAGGACAAGTTGTATCAACAATTTTGCAGCCTTTATTGTGAAGTATCTGCATTTCTTGGACGCTAGCTCCAAACGCAGGTAGTATAACTACATCACCAGTGTCAACAACCGAAAAATCTTTTTGATTTGCTTCAACGGGGATAAATTTTACTTTCATCTCCTGCATTCGCTGATTTACAGAAGGGTTGTGAATAATCTCATTAGTAATCCAGATGCGTTCTGCGGGGAAGTGCTGACGGGTTTCATAGGCCATGGCCACAGCACGTTCTACACCCCAGCAAAAACCAAAGGATTGCGCTAGCCGGATGGTGACATTACCGCGTTGTAGGATGTAGTTACGATCGCGAATTTCCTGAATCAAGTTGCTTTGATACTCAGATTGCAACTGGGTAGCAACTTCTGCTTGGTGACCAAACCCCTTGCGATTGTAATTTTCTGAGTGTTGAAGCGTACGCTTAAAAGCTTTTGTATCCATTAGATTTGTCAACTTAAATTAAATCACTATTTTTTATTTTCTCGCGCCAAGACGCAATTTATACGGGCAGAATGAGATTAGAGGAGAAAAAGAAATTCTTTTTGCCCCTCATATTCCTATTCCCCCTTCTGCTTTTGCTGAAGTTGGGGTTCTAATTCCATGTTGCTATAAATCTGCAATGCGGAACGCCAGACTATATACCCTTCAGCACTTAAGTGTAAGCCATCAGTAGTAAATTCGCGGCGGAGATTACCTTGCTGGCTGGTAAACAGAGGATATAAGTCGAGATATTTGACACCTTCGTTGACAGCTACACCTTGGAGTTGCTGATTTAACTGGCGAATGCGACTATTGGCAACAGTTAGCAGTTTCTCCCGTCCTTCCCAGGTTGTTTCCTCTCCCCCATGCGGCAAAATCGACTGGACAACAATTTGCGCTGTTGGATGCATTCTTCGCAGGTAACTCATAATTTGCCGTTGATTATCTAAAATTACCTCATCGCTGATTCCCCGAATTAGGTCATTAATGCCAATCATCACAAAAACTACCTCTGGCTGGGTGCGATCAAATAAATCCAATCTTTTCAACAGTCCATTGCTGGTTTCGCCAGAAATTGCTTGATTTAGCCAATTTTTGCCTTCGGGTAATAACTGAGGAGGAAACCACAAACTCAGAGAATCTCCTACCAGTATGCTTAAACGCGGAGGACGTTTGTTAGCAGCTACCTTGGCTTCTTTCTTGAGGATGTCTACCCACTGCCGGTAATTGAGTTTTAAACTGGAACCCAAAACAGGTGTAACAGATTGAGATTCACTGTTGAGGTTGACTTGAGCCAAGGAAGTTGTAGTCCCTAAAAAAGCGGTCAATCTCTGCTGTTGCCAAATCAGCAGGATCACCGCCAACATCAGTATGCCGTTGGTTAACAGCGAGAAAAATGCCCAGACAGGAAAGGTTTTTACAGAAGTAGACACGACTAGCGAAATTTACCAATTGTTTGAATCAGATTTTAACTGATTCGTCGTCAGTACTCCGCTTGTTGCTAGGTATTTTATAAAGAAGGGGGTAGAGACGCGATTAATCGCGTCTGTACAAGGGTCAAAGGTAGAGACGCGATTAATCGCGTCTGTACAAGGGTCAAGGGTGATTAATTATTCTCTCCCCTGCCCCCCTGCCTCCCCTATTTAGGACGATCGCCAAACTCGGAGTTATAACCTTCTTCGCCGTGTTCGTTGATATCCAAACCTTGGTATTCAGCTTCCTCGTTGATTCGCAGACCGACTGTCGCATCGATAATCTTCAAGATGATCCATGTACCAATAGCTGCGATCGCATAAGCAATGGCGATCGCTATTAGTTGGGGCCCCAATTCTCCAAAATTACCACGCAGCACACCGTCTTTACCTGCTCCGTTGACTTGAGTGGTGGCAAAAATGGCGGTTAAAATTGCACCCACTGTACCACCAACGCCATGCACGGGATAGGTATCTAAAGCATCATCAATTTGCAGCTTGTGCTTGAAACTCACAGCATAAAAGCAAACAAAGGCTGTGATAAAACCAATTAAAATCGCTGCTAGCGGTGTGACAAATCCAGCGGCTGGAGTGATACCCACCAAACCGGCAACGGCTCCTGTTGCTGCTCCTACTGCGGTTGGTTTACCCCGTAAAACTGCTTCTAAAATCAGCCACATTAAAGCCCCCGCCGCCGCCGCTGTATTGGTGGCAACAAAGGCGGTTGTTGCTAAATTTGTTGTTAAGTCACCAGAAGTTCCACTAGCAGCAGATAGGGCACTCCCAGCGTTGAAGCCAAACCAGCCAAACCACAGCAAGCCAGCACCTAACAAAATGAAAGGAACATTGTGCGGAGGGCTAAGACGATCGGGATGGGTTTTCCGAGGCCCAAGGACGATCGCGGCTACGAGGGCAGAAACGCCAGAACTAATGTGAACTACTGTACCACCGGCAAAATCCAAAGCACCTAAACCACCATATAAACCCAAAAATCCACCCTTAGCCCATACCATGTGGGCTAGGGGAGCGTAAACAAAGGTTGACCACAGCAGTACAAACAGGGAATAGGCGCGGAAACTCATCCGCTCAACGATCGCCCCTGAAATTAAGGCTGGGGTGATAATAGCAAACATAGCTTGATAAATTGTGAATGCCTGGTGGGGAATCGTTCCGGCATAGGAGACGACATCAGCATATTTGGAGTCTGCTGCTTTCAGCGCGTCTTCGTATGGCAAATGCGGCAAGTAGCCTTGAGTCTCTAAACCGACACCATTCAAACCGAACCACTGTAATCCACCGATGAATGACAACCCTGGCGCAAAGGCAAGACTATAGCCCCAGAGAACCCAGGTAACTCCGACGATCGCCATCAACACAAAGCTCATCATCAATGTGTTCAGAATGTTGCGCGATCGCACAAATCCACCATAGAAGAACGCTAATCCTGGTGTCATTAGTAAAACAAGGGCTGCTGAAATCAGCATAAATGCTGTATCTCCAGTATCAGCAGCAGCTGGAGCGGCAGCCGGTGTCTGGGCAAAAGCATTGCCCATCAGCGGCCCTCCCAGAATCACTAGGGTCATAGCCCCAACCATGACAAATTTCTTCAACACTTATTTTTATACCTTTCTCCCTGAAGACCAAGAATTTCGTATACTTAAATACATTTCATTACTTTTTGCTAATCATTTTTGTGCTGAAAGTTACTCAATTTTAGTTTTCTAGAAAAATTAACAGAAATATAGTCCTTATTGCAGTTGCCAATTCTTAAAATAAGGGTCTAATAATGATAATGAAATTTTTGCATCTTTTTTTTTGAGTCATGGCATTTTGTTTCAGCGCTACAAAATTATTAGTATTTGAGTTAGTAACTGCGATAATCTAAAACACAATTATTCTCAGTACATTTATAAAATAATGTAATAATCTTTATTTTTATCCCTCTTCTGTCACTTTCCGGAATAAGCAAGTAGTAAATAAGTTAAATTATCCAGAAGAATAACCAGGTTTAAATTGATTCATTGCAGCAATTAAATGATTGAATCCTAGCAATAAATGTGAATTAG